>Ga0207748_1000215_pt1 | contig 53813 bp, 40 predicted proteins | sample HigsolmetaGSP13D_FD_184841 | JGI IMG/M metagenome (GOLD analysis project Ga0207748, IMG submission 184841) | High solid enriched microbial communities from the Joint BioEnergy Institute, USA - SP1-3-D (SPAdes) | ecosystem: Engineered > Bioreactor > SSF (Solid state fermentation) > Aerobic >...
CCCCCCCCCGGACTTCTATTTCCAAACAATTTTCCAAGATGTCCCAGTCTAGTGTCGAACAGCAGAAGAGGACTGCCGCAGCGTCCGCTGCTGCGCAGCAGAGCGATAATATCGCACATGCCTTGGCTGGTGCTGGTGGAGGAATCCTGTCCATGGTCTTGACGTGCGCTAAATCACAGCCCCATTCGATGTTGCATTTTATCAGATATATTGACTGTTGCGCTCTGGCAGTTACCCTCTGATCACTCTCTCAACGAGAGCGCAAGTTGAATCAAAGCGAGCCCAGTCAACAACTCTCGACGCTGTTCGTCGTATCGTCCAACGGGAGGGAGTCAATGGACTCTATTCAGGCCTTGAATCTGCGCTGTTTGGAATCAGCGTTACCAATTTCGTGTACTATTATTGGTACGAATGGACCCGAGCAGTCTTCGAAAAGGCCGCTGAAAAGGCGGGCCGCGCTTCGAAGAAGCTCACGACGACTGAATCCATGATTGCGGGAGCGATCGCGGGAAGTGCAACAGTCCTGATTACAAATCCTATCTGGGTTATCAACACCCGGATGACGGCTCGCCAGTCTGAGTCGGAGGAGCAGACGCTCCCCGGAGCGCCGCCCAAGAAGCCTCGGTCTACAATTGGCACGTTGATGGACCTCCTCCGGCAGGAAGGTCCCAAGGCATTATTCGCCGGCGTCCTTCCGGCACTCGTTTTGGTGATAAACCCTATCTTGCAGTACACCATCTTCGAGCAGTTGAAAAATCTTGTGGAGCGTCGGAGGCGCGTGACACCGACCGATGCGTTTTACCTTGGTGCACTTGGCAAAATACTGGCGACAACAATCACATATCCATACATCACAGTTAAGAGCCGGATGCACGTTGCTAGCAAGGATGGTCCAAAGGAGAGCCTGAATGGTAGCCTTAGGAGGATCATCAAAGAAGAGGGCTACACGGGCTTATACAAGGGTAAGTTGTTCGGCGTTCCCTATCCTCGTTCCCATTGCTGATGGCTCATAATATCCCCAAGGTATCGGACCTAAGGTTATGCAGAGCGCAATCACTGCTGCTTTCCTTTTTGCATTCAAGGATGTTCTATATGACCTGATGGTTGCGGCCCGTAAGAGGGGCCGTTCCATCCGCAGATAGATAACAGAAAAGCAACCTAATTAAGCGAAAGTGGGACAATTACTGGAATAACCGGAAGAACCTTAGAACAGCCTGGGCTTTTCACATTTGGCGATAAGGAATCCGCTCTAGGTACTCAGTCAATTCGGCAAGATATTTGAAACAGTGATGAGAACAAGTTCATATCTGTACTGGAGTATGTCTGTACATACATATCTCGAATTCCAGCGTCTCTTGTAGTCTCGCGCCATACTGATCAGTGGTTTGAGTTAAATAGAGATATAGGTTTTAGAGGATTCAGTCGCAGCCATGTATGTCATTGAGAACGCGTCTGCATGCCTTTTAATGGACCTACAAATATAGCCCTGCTCTTATGTAGATTAGTTGCCTCCTTTTCTCTTCACTTGTCTTATGAGGTGGATCCAAGCATCGCGACTGCAGGGCGTGTCTGTTCACGGCCTTTGTTAGCCACATGATAGCCAATAATCTTATGGGGGCACTGCATGCAGTATGTGCGCACAGGCCAACAGCTACCGCCTGGCAATAAGATGTAGTTCACATCTCGCAGCCCGCGCACCAGTACGCGTCTCCCAGTTCCCTTGTTCTGACTGTCAACTGTGCACTTCAACCATTTTCTGTGTTCCAGGTGTTGCTATGATACTGAGTTGAAACTGTCAGATGTATCGTGTATTTCCAGAATTCAATCTATTACCAGCGACTTTTGCCTCTATTCAAACTTCTGGTAAGCTTCACTTGCCGTCTTACCCTCGACTTTATTTTATCTCCCCTGACATATTGAGCGTTTTCTTTCTCCCGTCCAACCTAGCCAAGGTGGCATATTAACTAATCGAGTCGTCCTCAGGCTCTTCCTTTTGCCTCTTTCTCTCTGTCGATCAGCTATTCATCCCGCTTCTGACCTGACGACCTGGGTCCTTGACGGGCTCTTTGACTAGAGAAGCATTGCCATATGTTTTAGTGATATTATAATAATCCGTGCGGACCATCTTTATTTAAAAATTCTCGGGGATTCCGTTTCACTTAGGCTCGGAGGTTCCTTGTGGCATTGCCACTAGTTACCTCTTTTTGGATGTCGACATGCTATACCTGAAATAGACCATACGCCTGCTGCTGTCACAATTTCCAAAGCAATTCTTATCGCGACTCATACCAGCCTCGCTTCACTCAGCGTGGCTCTACTCCCAGGGACACCTCATCCTTCTGCCTGCACCTATAGCTCACTTTGATTTCGAAGTTGTCATACCGAATTGAATCAATTGTACGTATAAAGCTGGAGATATTTAATCAGATTAATAGGTGGGCAACTTTGTGCGCTACCGAATTGTTTATTCCAATTAACTGACACTTCAGCATTAGCTGACAACGATCTCGGGCACAACCTTAAGCGCTTGATCAAACATGCTGGGTAACTCTACTGCGCGAACCAGCCAAGCGCGTAACTCCCCTCATCCAACATGTCGCCTGCCGTCGTCAAGTTCAATACCGTCGGCCACGCGCAAGACGGCTAAGAATCACTCAAGTAGAGCCAACATCAACAGAGCCTCGAGTCCTAGCGTCTCGTTGAACACCGTTAGGTATATATCAAGCTCTTTGAGGCGTGACTCGGAGGAATCTCCTTTAGCAGAGGAGGCTGAGTTGTTGCTCTCTCAATTCATGAAAAAACCATGTCGAGGCGCCGACCAGCCAAGCTGTGAGACGGCAGTCCATAGCCATAACTACTTTCACAGGCCTCCAAAACGAACTGCCAGTGGTGATATCAAACCAGTGCAGGGTTTGCAGGCAGAGAGTGTATATAACGATGAGTCTGGATTGGGCTCGTCAGCGGGGCGGACCCCCGCAGGCGATGCAGGTGCACCGACTGTATGGCAACCGCATGGCAATGGCATCCCTACTATGTCAACAAACACATGGCATCATCCCAGTGCCACAGATACCGAGTCGTGGAGTAAACGACCCTCGCAGCAACGTGGCCATTCACTATCGTCAGACTCTTTATCTGATGAGATATGCTTAAATACCGAGTCTAAGCCCGTGAATGTAGCACTACCTGCTCCTCAAGAATCGTCAGCGCACATAATGAGGCCATTGCAGGATCCTCAAGACTCAAATCTTAACACCTTATCTACTGAAAGTGGTCTATCCTTCAAAGAGAGGGGACGGAAGTCTAGGTCTCTAAGAAACGATAAACCCACAGGACTGGCATCTCAGCGTTTGCGTCGCTCCAACACCGCTCCTGTCAACTACTATCTGAAGGCCAAATTTCCCAGCGTCGAGGAGGAGACAGACAAAGAGACAGTTGAAGCAAGATCTTATGAGAGTTCTCACCCAGAAGACTCCGTGTCTGCTTCATCTTCAGACAAATCTGGATCTCCGATTGAACACTCAGGCGAATCTCGCATGTTGTATTCATCAGCTGAAGTCCAAATTCTGATGAAGTCATTTCGGTCACTGAACGAATTTCCGGATCTTGCTCATGCTTGCTATGTGTCGAGACATACGCCAGCAGACTATGCAAAAAGGGCCAAGATGCGCCTGACAAATCAAGTACTTCATGTTGATTTTGATGAGCAGGAGATGGCTGCGGTTCTTGGTCTCTTATCATACTACGGTCTTCAGCCCAATTCTTCCGAGATGTCACTCCCAGATCAAGTCATTGAGGCTGTTGCATCTCTATCTGATCCTAACTCGCCCAGCTTCCTGGCGAAGCAGATTTCATGGATGAGTGAACTGTATCAACTCTTCACGGACAGTGGGGTAAAAGATATTGAGGCATTTTTCCTTGCGGCCACAAGGTCAGATTTACAGACATCACTCCGACCTCAGGTCATAAAGCATATAGCTCGTCTTATAGGGCGGCTCCTTGGGTCTCAACAAGAGAAGGACGAGAATTTACATATCCGTCTAATTAAAGCAATTGAGATGGATCCTGAAAAAATTAGTCGACTCTCCAGATGCTTGCCTCTGACTAGTGCACTCAAGCGTCGTGGACGTGCTGATATTGAGGCTTTTCTGCTGGACGCGCAAAGAAGCTCCTTATCAACAACCCCGCATCTTATTCAAGGCTTGCTTCCAGATAGTGCCGATACCCTGACCCGCACTCACAAAAGCTCACGCAGCATCTCCACACTTCTACGCAGCCGGGAGCTCGGATGTGGAGTAAACAGGCGCATACAAAGGATCACCTCTGACGGTCTCAAGCTTTCTAAGTCATGGAAAGGTGCATCCAATGACGTGATTGTTCTGACTTGGTCTCCTGATGGTACCAGATTCGCCGTGGGTGCTGCAGCTCAATGTGACGAACATAACATGCAGTACAACAGGGGCAATAATCTTATTCTAGGGGACTTAGTGGCCAATTCCTTGAAGGAACTATCCGATCACTGGATTCCCCGTCCTCTACCGACAACTATGAGCACCGCATCTAATACGGGGCATGCAACATACAACACAACTGATCCCCGTCTTTATATGAGCGTCAGTGCTGTGCAATGGTTTGAAAATACGCTTTTTACAGCAAGTTATGATAACACTGTCAAGCTGTGGGATGTTTCAACTCACTCTGGTGCTTTCTGCATCAAGACTCTGAGACATCAATCCAAAGTGCAGGTTATGGCTCGCTCCAACTTTGAGAGGAATCTCTTAGCAACAGGTACGCAGTCTATCGGCCTCTGGAATATTGGAGAGAGTGACCCAACCTACACACCCCTTGATATCATACGGTCACGCCTTAGCAAGAATGTGGACCTGGTACCATCCTCGCTAGCATGGGGCGACACTTATTCCAGTAAAGATATTTTGGCAGCCGGTATGTCTGGGAAAGAACCAGAAAATGGGGACACATCCAGAGATGGCTATCTTGCTGTATGGCGTGTGAATGAGGCTTCAATAACCTCTATTCAATTGACTCCCAATTCCCAGAATATCTTTGATGTCAAATGGCATCCTACATTGCCTTTATTTGCAACTGGCAGCTCTGCCCCAGTTATACGGACTGCAGGCACAGCTAAGGATACCCGATCAGTTGTCCGTGTTTATGAGCCGCTTGTTTCAAAGAGATGCACCATTGAATTCGACTGTCCTGCTCTTGACATCAATGACGTGACCTTCTGCCCCATGGATACAAACTACATAAGTGCAAGCTGTACAGATGGCATAACTTATGTTTGGGATTACCGCAAACCTTCTGAGATCCTCCACAAGTTGCAACATGGTGGGCCTCTCAATCAATTGGATGAGAACCTGACAAGGGAACAAGCTGATGTTGGTGTTCGTGTGGCTCTGTGGGGCAGTACAATTGATCAATTCTACACTGGGGGCTCTGACGGTGTGTTAAAGACATGGAATATTCTTTTGTCTCCAGATGATGTCCATGTCCGAGATGTGGCAACCTTTGATGAAGAGATCATGTGTGCTGCTTTCTCCCCAGACAAATCCAATCTTCTTGTTGGTGATGCTGCTGGGGGGATTCATGTGCTTTCATCAGGTCCCATATCTCATATTAACGACCACCACATGAGCTTTGAGCGAGCTACTGAGCCAAATCATGATCTTGGTTCTGATCCTGAATCTGGAGTTGAGACAGCGAATAGACTTCTGTCGTCTGGCGAGCTCGTGCGGCACCCGATCTATGGAGTTGGCCAAGGACCCCACTACAAGGGTCCCTTTGCAGCCTGGGCTCGTCCTAAGGAGACTCCCCCAGATATGCTGTCAATCACACCTCTTAGTAAAGAAATCCAGACGATGCAACTTGAGGGGCCTCCTGTAGAACTTCGCCCTGGATTGGACAGTTGCTCCAGACAGTATGTCAATGCTCAGATTCAACTTGCTCGCATTCGGAATCAACAACAAGGTAAACACAAGAGAAAATGGGAAGCTTCAGGTCCTGCCAACAGGATGGTTAGGCCAGATGATAATGTAATCAATCTTTGCAGTGATGAGGAAGGGAGCTTCACACCTTCACAGGCGCTGGCGAGACCCAAGCGATGCATCAAGTGGGGGCGAACAGAGCCGATCATCACCCAAACATATGCTGGAGTTGTTATTGATCTCACAGGAGATACCGACCAAGAGGATGCAGACATAGAATCAAGAGAGGTATCGGAGAATTCGGCCAGCCCCGATGGTGATCTCGAGATTGAGAGGCTACAAGAGGATTTGGAAGAAGACTATTGGTGGCCAGAGAGCGGTGATGTGGATGCAAACATCCACGATATCGATCTCTGAGGAACACAGGGTGTTTGTCCCTTTGGCCGCTGTAGCTGAGCACAGACCTGTGCAGAAGGGTCACTTCAAGATATGTACATCAAGTGGTGAAATGGGCAGAGAAGTCCTCGAGGAATGACGCTTCTAACCATTCAGGAGAAGCATCTCTGATCATGCACGAACATAATGACAAAAAACGATTTTTATGTCTCATCTCATATGCTATAACGATCCGCAATGGCCCAAGTACTGTGAATTGTACCGTATACATACAACAAGCGAGTGAGTGATTTACTGGCTAGTTAATTTCACTCCAATACTCGCAAAATCTCTGTTCCGAATTCAAACACTCCAGCTAGAGGCCTAGAGGTCCAGAACCTCCAGGAGTGAGAAAACCCGGACATCTACATCATAGTGCCTACCTGGCTAGGTAGGAGGTATGTGTATGGATTCGGCAGCCGTACGGTTGAGGTTACTGAGGCGTCGCCTGAAGAAGTCATCGCATCAGTGCAGCTGTGTGATGAGGCCTTCACGGTGCTTCGTCCATCGCCCGCCGCACCTTCAAGGAGGCGCTTCGTCGAGCCAGTCATCTCTGCCCATCCACCGGAGGGAGCGGAGTACGCTCGCTGCATCGTCCCGAATATCCTCCAGTATGTCCAGACGAGCAGAGTCCTTGGCCGGGCCATCCGCAAGCCATCTCGAGACGGCCGCGGTCTGAGAGACGCGAGCACCTCACGATGGTTGCACCGCCACGTTCCGAGGGCGTTGCCAGGCGTCGATAAACCGCTCCTCCCTCCAGATATATAGGCAGCGAGCGGCCGTCTCCTCCCCGCGGGTTCTGTGCCAGACATCATCATCCTTCATCGGAGAGCCGAGTTTCATCATCTCGGGCACTCTTTGGAACCCTTCCGTACAAGTCGCAGATCCTCACTGCCACTCTCTCTTGTATCGAGCAAGCGACAAACGAGGCCAAAGAAGGAAAACTCCATATCTTATCCGTCCATGTCATTTGCCCCTCCGCCCGGACCTCCGCCGCCTCTCGTGCCCGAGGGGTGGAAGGCACAGTTTGATGATCGGTACAAGCAGTGGTATGTTCTTTCTTGTTCTCTCGTCTTCATCCGTTCCATGCACATGTATACCCACACATCTATGTATTGCATCGTATGTGTGCGCATCTGTATTATTCTATACTAATTCCTACATGCCCTCAGGTTCTTCGTCAACCTCAGCACTGGCGTGTCCCAGTGGGAGCCTCCCCAGAGACCCGCCCATCAAGATGAAGCCAGCCATGCGGCACCTCCCAGCGAGCCACCTCCATCCTACGAACAGTCTGGTCCTGCCAATCCCGCCGCGGCAGCTGCAGCAGGCGACAAGAAGACCACACTGGGTTCAAATAACCCATACAACCAACCTGGCGCTGGAGGCAGTAGCCTGGAGGATGACGCGCGGCTCGCGGCACAGCTGCAGGCAGAGGAGAACGCGCGCGCCGCCGGAAGGAGTCCTGCTGGAGCAAGCGCAGACTACTACAATCAAGGTCCGGCGCAAACTCCACCGCCTGGAGTCCAAGGTAGTATGCTGGAGCCGCAGCAGCAACGCAGCAAAAGCGGCGGCTTTCTCAGTAAGCTCCTTGGGAAGGCATCTGGGAAACATAGCAGCGGATACGGCAATCCAAGTCCGCAATATGGCGGATACCCGCCTCCGCAAGGCGGATACGGTGGTTATCCTCACCAGCAGCCAGGGTACGGTGGCTATCCCGGGGGTGGCTACGGACCTGGAGGCGGTTATCCTCCACAAGGAGGGTTCTATCCTCCGCAGGGCTATGGGGCTCCTCCCAGGCGACACGGTGGTGGCTTGGGAACGGCTGGTGCCGCGGCGCTAGGTATCGGTGGTGGACTGTTGGGTGGTGCTTTGCTGGCGAACGCCCTTGACAATGACTATGAGGACGGCTACCAGGCTGGTTTCGAAGACGGCGCGGACTTCGGTGGTGATTTTTAAAGGCGTCATCTCTCGTTCGTTGCGAGTGAAATCGGCTATGCTGTCGAAGTATGGACCATGCACTGTTTCCTTGTCTTATTACTTTGATGTGTCTATTTGCTCTCCAATGTCATGAATCGACATACACGACACTCACCCTCAGAAAATGTTCGGGCGCGGATTCTATGGGCTATATACCTGGGTGGACTGATGGTAATGATTGTTAGTCTGTGAAATGAGACCGTTCCTCTTGCTTCAGACCTCCATAAGCAATATAAGCAATCCTCCTTGCAAGACATAGCACTCGCTTTCTATTAGGGAATCAGCCATGGGAATCCTGCTCCAGGTATTTAGCAGCGCCTATGTATAGGCGTAGGCATGAATTAATTTCAAACGCAGCTTTAAAATTTATCAGGCCCACCACTGAAAACGACAATGACTCAACCTCTCCTCCGCGTTGCACCCCCTGACTCTCTACCGGTCGCTGCACCTCTTGAGACCGAATCACCACTTGTAGTAGGTCCAGATGTAGCACCCGCCATCCACCCAGCGAGGTCAAAGCTCGCACCGGCACCAGGACCGCCGGCAAGGGCACTACGGCCGGCGTTCGAGAAAGGAGAAGACCGAGACTGCTTCTCGAATTCCGCGCGCATCTCCGGGTCCACTGGTATCATGTCAGTTGCAGAACTCGAAATATATGTTTATGTGGTGCGTACTATTCTCCAAAAGTTTCGGCATGCCGAACGTCACTGCGAGTGCAAACACAGCGAGCAGAATCATCGGATTCTTGAACAGGCTGAGGGGAGAGACTAAGCAATCGAAGAGTTTCCGTTCTATCAGCATCCACTCAGGGAATACCTCTAGCAATTACACAAAAAAAATAAAAAAACGAGAAGGATTTATTGTCGTTTATGTTGAAACTTACACCTCGGCCTCTCTTCGTAAAAACCCCGCCTCGCGACAACCTTTGCCTCTACGGTTACATCTCCTCTCGATTGGCCTCCCGAGGAGGTCGCGACGAACTTCTCCACGCCCCGGTTGTTCCACGCATTGCCCCGGAAGGTCTCCCAGACCCCGAGCACGGTCCCGTCCGCGGCGACATCGACCCTGAACGGCGCGAAGACGTAGTCGCGGGACCGGATGTCGAGCAGATACGACTCTCCCCCTGACTGGGATGCGACGAGGTCGCGGAAGACGAAGCTCGAGGAGCGGGTTAGAGGGGCGGTGAGAATATGTCTCTGCGATGAGGACGACGAGGAAGGAAGAGTCGTTAGCGTCGCATGAGTTCCGGCGGGAAGGGCGTGCGGGTTCGGGAGGAGGTTTGAGGGCGGAATGGTGATGGTGAGCGAGGCAGCGGCAGCGGTGGTGGCCGTGGAGGTCAGCAGGAAGGGGAGGAGAAGAAAGGATGACGGGATGTACATGGTGGCAGCGACGGTGGCCGATTCAATCCAACCTCAATTGGCAGACAGGAATACAACGACGTTGGCGGAGCTCCAGACCGGCGGAAGCTGCTGTGAGGTTGCGGAGCGGAGTGGGCACTTGGTGACTTGGCGCTAACTTCACGTCGGCCATCAACTAGGGTAGTCTATGTATACTCAATCGGCCACTCTCATGTTTATGTGTTATAATTTAGGTACTGCCTTGCTGTTCACCGGCATCTGACAGATTCCTGCACTATAATAAATCCAGATCTGGCACTAGGACACAAAGTACTGTACTGTAAGATTACCATGATGTACATACTTGACTCTTATCATGTTAACAGAGAAGGAACCATGGCATGGGGACTACATATCCTGTGTTTATCTGATTCCCAACCTGAGTTTACTGCTCAATCTCATGTTCAGTTCAGAATGAAAGCAAAAGAACATTCAATACTTAGGTACACTACACAAAACACCACTTCTTTACACTTCCCCCTCCTCATGAATCACTACCTACTCAATCACTGACTTCAATTCACACATCCAACAAGAGAACCCAAACCACGAAACCAAGACCTTTTTTTTAAAAAAAAAAGGGAAAGAAAAGAGGGAGGGAGAGAGAAGAGTTGAAAGAGAGTGGAGAAGCCAGTCAGCCAAATAACACAAAACAGAACAGAACAGAATGGGCAAACATGTTTAATCAAGGACAAGAAAGAAGACACTAAAGCTCCGACAAATCATACAGACCTGTTCTGGTATCCTCCTCTGTCATCACGCCCCCTCAAATTCCTCCAACCACATCAACTCCTGGCGCCATTCGGCACGGATCTTCTCTAGATCTAGATTTTCAATGCCAGCAGGATCGCAACCAGGACCGGGAATACGAACCCACTGGTAGCAACCGCAACCGTAACTGCCCTTCATTTCTTCTTCCTCCTCCTCCTCCTCGAGATTGCGTTTAAGCTGGGCAGTCGACGGCAACATCACATCAATATCAGCAACAGCCTCAGCAGGGAGCTCCATGTCCAGATTTCCACTTGTCTTCTTTTGGAGCTTGCGCTCTATCTCAATCCCCGGCCCCTCTCCCTCCTCCTGTGGACATATGGTCGTGTTGATATCCATGTGCACGTCAAAATTGCCAAGCTTGATGCCGGAATGTCCACATCCACATCCGCTGCTGAGGTCTTGGTCGAGATCGAAGAGGAGGGAGTCGGGGTCATATCCAACGGCAGAAGAGTTCGAAGCGTAGTAGTGATATTTGCCATCCCCGTGATCGTCACTGCGACTAGCACATACACTGGCACGGTCCTGCGAAGGAAGCAGCCTCTCCTCGCGCTCAAAGAATGCGTTGGTTAGAGGGCACTAGCGATATATCAGTATATATACACACACTTCCACATGTCTTGCCCATACATGGAAGATGGCATGTCATCAAAAGAAGTCAGTGGATACTTACGCTCGAAAAGTGTCTCCCCATCTCCCTCTCTCTCTCCACAGTGTCCTCCCCGACGAACTCCTTCAAGCAAAGAGGACAAACCACATGCGCAACTTCACCCATACCAATCGTTCTGCCTCCATCCAGGAGATGCAGACACAGCGCCTCAATATCGCCGATTTCAATACCGCATTGCTCGCAGTCGTAGACGAATGTATCGCCCTCACCCTCGCCGGACCCGTACCCGTCATTGATGTCCATGTCGGACCAGAGGGAGGCTGGAGGGGTCAGGACTGAGTCGTCGATATCCACAGCCGGGTGGTTCCAGGGGCGGCGGTGCGGGTCAGGCTCAATGGAGGGGTCGGAATCGGCGTCAGAGTCCGAGAAGTAGTATCTCATGAGCCAGTCCATTTTTTGTTTGTTTTACTTTGCATTAGAATGGGGGTAGAGGGAAAAAGAGAAACAGTGTGTTCACTGCTTTGGAGACTCTCAACAGTAGTAGAAACAGAGAGGCAGAGAAAGATGAAGAATTAGGGCTAGGTGTCTGTGAACTGTAAAAACACAGAGCTAGACAGCACGGCAGGGGATGACAGAACAACTCTTGTCCGATTGACTGTGAAAAAGGAAATTATAATGGTAAGCAATGGGAGACAAAGACGAGAATAGGAGTCATGGACGGTTGCTGTAGCCTATTTGTCTGTCACCGTGCAGTTTGTTGTGACAACGGGGAGGCCGCCCCTTTCTTGAAAACTGCTTCTGATCAGAATCAAGAATAGATGCAAGCCTAGCAGAGAAAATAAGCTGCTTCTGAGTTTTCTAGCTAATATATATACATATGCTAAGTCCATGTAAACTAAGAGTCCTCTTGGCCAATGAATTACCTTGGTATGATAGATAAAGGGGCACCCGTCTAGCGAACTGAGGTATAGGATCACAAAATTAGAGGTAGTCTATTCATTTTTGATCCAATTCATTCTCTCGCCAGAGCAAGAAAAAAAAGGGCAGGAAAAGAATACTCTAAAGCTTAGCCTTCGGGGAGGCGTCTTCTTCCGCAGCTTGAGCGTAAAGAGCATCCAGCACCTGACGATACTTCTTGGCCGTTGGAGGACGCTTCAGCTTCAATCTGCAAGCCGTCAGTAAATCTGAAGAAGAAGAGCTTCTCAACGGAGGAGTCTACTTACGTTGGAGTCAGGAGCTCATTCTCGACTGTAAATGGTTCAATCATCAAAGCGCAGTTCTTCACTCTCTCATACCCGGCCAACTTGTGCTTAGCTGCCGTCCGATTGAGGTCCTTCAGTACGGCTCTGCGGATCTTGTCATCGTTCAAGACAGACTTGATGGCTGCAATGTCGGTGGGACTGATGTTTCTACCCAGGACCTTGCTCGCAAACGAGGCAAAGGCATCAGGCTGAACACCGAAGATAGCCACCAGTGACGTCTGGAGGCTATCCCCATGAATGTACGCTTGGGCGAGGTAGCCAAGCTCGGAAAGATAGATACCCTCGAGGCGCTCCGGCGAGATGTACTCTCCTTGGGCCATCTTGAGGACATTCTTCCGCCGGTCGATGATCTTAAAGCGACCCATCTCGTCGATTGTGCAGATATCGCCTGTACGGAACCAACCATCCTCCGTCATGACGCTTGCTGTCTCCTCCGGGTTCTTGTAATACTCCCTGAATAGAGTGTTGCCGCGCAGAAGCAGTTCGCCCCGGGGATATGGTTTGTCGTCCACCGAATAATCCATGTCCGGAAGGGACATCAGGCATGCCTCAACGGCGGGCGCTATACGTCCGCAGTTACCTGCTGTGATATCATTTGTGGACTGCCCGGTCGCAACGGCATACGTCTCCGTAAGTCCATAGCCCTGGATGAAATCCTTCCCCAAAGCCACCCTCAGGAAGTTGTGCAGGGTCGGGTCGAGGGGCGCAGAGCCGGAGACCAGGATCTTGGCCCGTTCAAGCCCGAGTGCAGCCGCAACCTTATTGCCCCAGATCCGGTCCCACACAGCGTGCTTAGCGGTGGCTTTGTCAGGGGTCGTGTTCTTCAAGTTTGCCATCTTGGTCGCCACAACATGCCTGGATAGTGCACCTTTAAAGCCGGGCTGTTCAACGGTGGCAGCACGAATTGCGTTTCCAAAACGGGAGTAGAGACGTGGAACGGAGACGAAGCCGGTTGGCTTTAGAAGCTTCAAGTCATCAACCAGCTCCAGAATGTTGCCGTGGTAGTAGCCAATTTTTCCGCCTGACCACAAGGTTAGTTGTTCCGACAGACGCTCATAAATGTGCGCCAGTGGGAGATAGGACGCCATCGTGTCGCCCGGGCCTTGCCTGATTATGCTCATGGCACAGGACACTGCGGCCACAGCGTTGGCATGCGTCAGAACGACGCCTTTCGGGGGACCGGTGGTGCCGGATGTATAGTTGATGGTAATAATGTCCTCCGGAGAAGGAGGGTTGTAAGGACGCTTCAGGGAAGCTCCCAGCTCCTCGACTTGGTCGATGGAGTATATCGAAACATCCTGACCGGCAGCAATGGACTCGAGAATTGCACGCTTCGAGTGTCCTGCCTGTTCACCCGCATCGAGGGGATCCAGACTGACGATGATCTTCAGAGTCGGCAACTTGGGCTTGAGCCTGAGCAGGGTCGGGATATGGGGCAGAGATGCAACGACACAACGGAGCTCCGCATGGTTGATGATATACTCCGTTGCTTCCGGGCCCAGAACATCGTAGATCGAAACGGAGTATAGCGACTGGGACATGCATGCCAGATCTGATAGCAGTTAGCAAGATCCCAACACGGAATCGCAGTACTGCGTAACTCCAATCACATTACACAAGACGAGTCGAAGCGGCGGGGGATTGAGCAGCTCCAAAAAAGCCGGGGATACAACATCACGAAGCCGGCGGAAAAGGGGTGATGGCCTTTCTCAACCACGTACCGGTAATCTGCCACTCGGGTCTGTTCTGGCACCAGAGTCCCACACCATACTTCTCACCGTCGCAACCATGCTTCTTGTGCAGTTCTACCAGACCGATGCCGAAGTTGGCCCGTCGTCTCTGCACAGTCTGATAGTCCATCCACTGATATTGGCCATACGTCTTGGTCTTGGGATCGTACGGGCGCCATCCCAGGCATGGGTTCCTGGGGCATCTGTTGGCTGCTCCACCGATCAGCAGGCGTACTCGAAACTGGGCCATGGGACAAAGTTACCGGTCGATTCGAAGGCATCATGGATGGTGAGAATCTGTCGGCGCGCGTGGTTTTTAGTGACGGAAACGTCCAGAAAGGGCAGAGCCAGGGGTGTTGCGCACCTGCGGGTCGAGCGTCTTGAGCAGCTCTTTTTGCATGTTCCAGGCCCTGTACACTCTGGTCCGTCCAGGCTTCTCGGTGCCGGGAAGAGGGACGGAGTAGGGAGTGCCCTTGGGGGGTTCCTGCGCCAGCTCTTCGGCGCGAGCGAGGAAGGCTGGCTGGGAGAACAGCATCTTGTATTACCCCCTAGCGAGTCGTCAGTACCGTTTGGTAGACGAAGATCGATTTCGAGGGGATTGTAAAGACACGACATACTGACGCGAGAAGATTTCCACTCGAGAACCGTCAGTGTGATCACAACAGTCGCTGACTATGCAAGCCGTCGAGAGGTTCAGACTGTCGGCATCCTGGGAGGACCCGACAGAGCAATGAATGTACAGTCTGGAACAAAGGTGGACAGATGCGGCAGAAGTATATACAAGACGAGTTGGATGGCCAGCAGGGACAGGGATAAAGGTCCCGCGCGAGGCCGGCCCCGGCGCAAGGGCAGGACGGGGCTCGCAGCGTCTTCCAGACATGTGAGCTCCATCTCCACGGCGCCGAGCGTCGAGTGTTCGCGGCCGTTGAGAGGGTCGAACCCACGATCCCGAGTTTCTGCACGGAGGAGCCAGGGAGATGCCTCGGCTGATACTGGAAGCAGTTTAGAAGACTCCACGAGGGACGCTCTTGTTGGCGGCCGTCGAGAAGGGCGTCTCCACCGGTTCTCCTAGCTCACCATTCTTGTTGCAGACCTGGAAGGATGACTTCGGCAGCATCAGCGGGACGTTGGGACGTGTTTTTCTTTTCTGCTTACCTGTGTGTTTTCTTTCCTTGCGCTCTCTCATCTCTCCACCGTTCGTGTCGTCGTCTGCTTGACCTGGACGATATCAGGTCCATGCTTGTCGTCTCGCGCGGGATCGCCGTTCGGCGCGGCCGACGCTCCGGTTGAAGGGTGCTTATTGGGGAATCTTCTCCGTCTGGGCGGCGCCCATTATTGCCGACCCGAGACAGGACTGAAATTACCCTGGTGATGCAGATTAAATGCAACATGGAGGCTGTGGACCAGCTTCCCATGGCGTGATGGCAGTGACTCGTCCGCCCTGTGAAGATACTTCATCAGAACCAGCACCGGCTCTGTCTCTAGACTCCACGCTGGCGGTGCGCCGGCGCATGTGATGCCGACGGGGCGCTGCATCTCCTCCGCGCTGCTCTCCAGATCACCATGCAGGTCATTGATCCACCGTTGGATGCGCCTAGTCCCCCAGCCACGCTGGACGGCCGAGGAATATTTGTATTCTCTTATCGTCAATCTGTGCGGTACAAGGGAACAATGTTCAACTCATAGACAGCTTCTCTGCGCAGTTACGGTACCTTGGTCTGGCACCATCTTACTCCGTACAATGTCCGTGTTCACCTACCAGTCCTGACTGCAACTAGCGGTCACGGCCCCTTTTTGTAGTAGAGCAGTATTTCTGTTCGACACCTACCTACTTACTGTCTGTAGACTCAACAAGTCAATATCCATCGCCTGGTCAACGACTCATTCACAGTCTGAAGATCAATATTGCACTGAAAGCAAAGGCTGCACTTAATGATCGAGGCCCCACTATCCTTGCCAGAATTTGATATTATACACAGGTTCAACAATCCAGCAAATGTATCAATCCTTCTAACTACGGAAAAAAAAGTGAAAGATTCGATTCAACCGGAACTCACGTCTTGTCTCGTGAAGACAGGTTATTATTGTCCGTGTAGAAGGGTAATAAATACCCATCATATGCTTAGGAGTCTTAAAATTGTTCCGTGTTTTTAAAATAAGCTTTCTGTTTCTCTTTTCCCACTGCTTCTCTAAAAATTCCTCTCTCAAGATACACCTTGCCAACTGTCCAGCCATGTCTCTGTCAAGTCAGACGTCATATGGCTAGTCATACATTATCAGACACAATGACTCTTTTCTTCCCCAAGAAAACATCCTTGGCACTTCTTCTGACTGGACTTCCTCTGTTGTTGGCCTTCAATTTAGGACGGTGGTAACGCTTATTCCATTCTCCCAACACCCGGCGGCGCCAAGGCCATACCGATACAGGTTCTAGCAAGCAGATGCGTTGGACAGGACTCTTCAAGAGCGGAGGGACAAACAAAAGAATAAGTTACAGACATACAATAAATCATATACATATACATACATACATACATACATACACGTACATAGATACCAACACGTCACATACATACACATCCATCATCCCATGCAAAGCAATCAGCGGAGAAAGAAGCATCTAAACTATTAATCGGTTAACCAGGCCCATATCTTCTCCCACTTTGTCGTTGGGACCTTGGTCTCCCAGACCACGTTATCGCACTGGACCCGGCCAGTGTCGAGGTCCGCATTAAGCGGATGCACAAACGACGTCCGGAAGACGATCTTGTGGCCCAGGTAGAGCACCACGAAGAGGATCAGACTGACGTACGCGACGAAGAAGTCGCTCGTGCTGAAGCGTGGGATCCACGCGGTGAAGCCCTGGGTGAGGATAATCAGGGTGTTGAAGAAGAGCCCGTACCAGGCAAAGAACGGCTGCCACATCGCCTTGTAGGGAAGGACGTCGCGAGAGATGTTGCGGGCTTTCAGAGCCCGCATAAAGGCGAGGTGGCAGGCATTCAGGGATGTCCAGGTGATGAAACCCGCCACACTGGAGATGTTCAGGAGCCAGTTGAACACGGTGCCGCCCCCGTTGGAGAGATTGAGGAATGCAAGCAGGCCAAAGGCGGAGGTGACCGCAACGCCGTAGTACGGCACTCCGCCCTTGGATGTGCGCTTGAGGATCCGCGGTGCGAAGCCTTCCTGGGCAAGGCCGATCAGGATGCGGCTGCCGCTGTAGACGTTCGAGTTGGCAGCCGAGAGAACGACGGTTAGCAGAACGCCGTTAATCAGGCCGGGCAAGACCTTGACGCCGGCCAGCTTCGCCGCGATGACGAACGGCGAGGCAGAAGCATCAGACGCGTTAGAAAGGAGGTCCGGGTTATCATACGGCACGAGCAGGCCGATGAAGAAGATGGTCAAGACGAAGAAGAACAGGATGCGAAAGAAGGTCTTCCGGATGGCCGAGGGGACGGTCTTGCGAGGGTTCTCGCTTTCGCCAACCGCGATGCCAACCAGCTCCGTGCCCTGGTATGAGAATCCGGCCTGGATGAGAACCGCCCAGAAGCCGACAAACTTGGCCGTCGCGCCAGCAGAGGGGATCAGGTGCGGGGCAAATGCACCAGGATCTTTCCAGGTGTGGAATCCCAAATAACCATGCTGGCCTGCTCCTGCATCAATGCAGATGGCGAAGATCATGAAACCAATGACCGTCAACACCTTGATGCTGGCAAACCAGAATTCGAACTCGCCGTAGAAATTGACCGGCAGGAAGTTGGCGGCCGTGATGAAGACCCAGAAGACGGCAATGAAAATGCCGATCGAGATGCTCTTGTCCCAGTACTGGATAATCAGGCCAGTGGCCGTGAGTTCCAATGCGAACGTCATGGCCCACGAGAACCAGTAGATCCAGCCCATGGCGAAACCAAGACTGGGGTCGATAAGGCGAGTGGCATAGGAAGTAAAAGCGCCCGGAATGGGGATATACGTCGCCATCTCCCCCAGGGAGATCATGACCGAGTACACGATCGTACCGACGAAGATGTATGCAATGAGAGCACCCGCAGGACCTGCATTGGCAATTGCACCTCCGCTACCGATAAAGAGACCCGTTCCGATGGTACCGCCTTGGAGACGTGAGCTTTACTCTAGGAGCAGACAAAGGGTTTGAAACCAACCGATAGCGATCATCTGCAGATGTCTGCTCTTGAGCTTGCGCTTGAGATTGGGCAGGGGCGAGGACTCGGGCCCAGCCCCGTGCTTCTCGATGTCATCGCCGTACTTCTGGGCCGAATGGAGAGAGCTGGCTGTGAGAGCTGGCTCATTGACGCCCGTTTCGCCTTTCTCCTTGACTTCGGGCGCGGGCGCCACCTCGTCCGCAGTAGCCATGCTGGTCGTGTTCGGTCTGTCTCTTAATCCTTGAACCTCCTACGGCTGGGAGAGAGCACGACAGGGGAGGCCCAGCGACGAAGCGAGCAGGGCACACAGGAACGGTGCGGCCAGCCTCAACAAGACTCAGAGCGGGCCAAAAAGCAAAGGCCGGCGACCTTCTAAATAATCCGCGTGCTCAGGCCCGTAATTCCGCGTGCAGACTTTGTGGGGAATGCGGGCTACCAGCGACGCGGCGCATCAAAACCCCATCGCGGCCACCGTTGAACAGCGGACTGGCATGGATTCTGAAAGGACTCTGTAACAGAAAGAGAAAAAAAAAGAAGAAAAGAAAAGAAAAAAAGAGAGAGGGAAAACACCAATGCCCTCTCCGTCCAGGGAGAGGGCATGATGCCCTTGAGAAGAAAAAAAAAATTGCTCCCGGCAGCGGCTCGGGCGCATCCACGGACGACCATGTCGGGAGGCCGACGAGGCCCGCCCGAGTCGCCGAAAAGGGCATCCGGACCCGTCTGCAGCCCGGTAGCGCGGCGACCGCGCTGCATATCAGCAACCTGTGCTGATGATAAAATGACACATCGCGGATAACCGCGCATCTGGCCGGCGCACCAGGCCGCGCTTTCGCCGACCACGCACGCGTTACCGCAACCGCGACTTTTCCAACAGAGATCTGTATTATCATCTGCTTGCTCAGATCCAATTAATTCTGGATTTAGGACACATACACAAAGAGAAGCACGAAACGCACTGTCAGGGAGGGTCGAGCACAAGGTGGTCGAGACAATCCAACTGAGAATTTTAAAAGCACAGATGATGCGCACCGTGCGGGGCATGGACCTTGCTCTGAGGAGTAGATGCAACTGTTACCAGGGATTATTAATATCATTATTTACCCCACAAGGGCAAACATGTCATTTCAGTCCTGTCATACAAGTCATACACGCGCAGGGTATCCAAAAAATGCCGTTCAAATGTATGTATCAACAGAGATATTATAATACTATGATCACTGATCGGCCTTGGTGGACCTACCACCAACTTCCACGCTCCAATGTTTCATACAGTATGCATATAGAACAGCGCCCGACGGGCGTGCGCGGAACGTGGATTGAACGGCCAAGGGTATCATCGATCGGGTGACAGTACTGAAATAGAGAAGACACATATTGCACACCGTGGCATTCAGGGTATGACATCACATAGGAATCCGGGGGTGTTGCGCCGTCTGCAGCTCGACCTGGCTCTGTATGCTGCGAGTAACGGGGCGCCGGTCTTTCCTCGTCCTGTTCTTTTCCTGGGGCGGTTTCCCGTGACAGCCAACGTCTTTCAGGCGCCCTGCGCAGGTTGTTGAGGTTTCGTTCTGTCGATGCTGTAGGATCGGGATCGAACGACATTCGCGATGAGGACGCCGGCGGTAACAGCAAAAAGAGCCCTATACCATCCACCGTCAGCCACTCTTATAACAGGACCTGATTCGGAAATGAGCAGAAGACTAACCATTCAAACGACCCGAACACGGTCGCGGCCTGCAGCGACCTGCAAGGACTGGTCCTACATTGCGACGACGGGGGCAGCCAGGCGGCCAGGGCGATGAAGCCCGCGAACCAGAAGATCATGGTGAGCGCCTCGGCACCCAGGACAGCAGGCTGGGGCGCGAGCCTGGGGAAGAAAACGGGCACCAGGGCAAAGTATGGAATGGCGATGAACAAGGTCCAGACGCCGTTGAAGAGCATGAAGTTGACCACGTCTAAGGTGAACCACGGGGTGTGTTCATCGAACCAGTTGACCACTGCGCAAGACGTTAGCATGCGTCTTGAATATTTAGAGAAAAAAAAAATGCCAACAAAGATGGACGTACCGTAAGCAGTCAAGGCGAGGACGATGAGAGCGAAAACGGCCTGCACTACACGCACAGGAATCACCCAGGAGATCGCCATGGCAAGAGATTGACTTTGAGAGAAACCCAGAAGCTCCTTTGGGTCCTAGGTAGAAAGTTGGGTAATCTGCGACTCTGCCTCAAGACAGATCAATGTGCGACACTTCTGGATTTTCTTAATAATCGCAAGTAGTGCCTTGACTGTGGAATGCGTTCGGAAGATAAAGAAATAGAAGCGAAGAGGATATAAACTGCAAGGTTGAGAAGTCCTTTGCTACCCTCAGCCCCGTCATATGTAGCCCCAGAGCGGATCTGACCCTGCTCTCGTCGGTCGCCATCCAGTAGTGAGGGGCGGTTAACAGGGAGGTGAGACGGTCTGACGTGGTGGCAGCTTGCTCGATTGTTGCGCTGGCGAACCATAGCGAAGCGTCTAACGGGCGGTTATTGTTGCTCCGAGTCTGGACATTCAGTCTCAGAATCGGGAGCCCTGCGTTAAAAGGTCCATAATGCAACAGACAATACATCCTCGGGAAATCTCCCAGTGAATACTGCGTATCAACATTCTCTCTTCCTGGCGTTCTCGAGGCCATCCCGGAGGGCTATTGCCGTTTTGCATCGTCAGCTCCCATTATTCTTGCCTTCACCAGGCAGCATAGTGCGTTTAGTTTAGCTTCGTATTCGCGGATTTCGTCAACAGATTATTGCGATCTGAGAGAGAATACGAGAGGGGCGGCAGCCCCTCCTCGTGCAATAATAATAGCCGGCGCGTGCGCAAGACCCGCCGATCGCCGCATCCTTGTCGACGACCCGCGGACAGCATGCTGGGATTCGCGGGGAGCGGCTGGCGTCCCTCGACTTTGTAAGGCTGGCAGATTCGAGTCATTCGACGATTCGACGGCGGAGTTGTGAGACTCTCACGCGGAAGTCGCTGGAACTCGGCGTGAACTCGTCGATCGTATGAGTCTTCGTTATTGTCTGATGGCCTGCTCGTTCCTGGGTTCTTGGTCTAGTTGTTTGCTATGCGAAACTGGACAACTTCATTCTGACAATCGATGGACCGACTGTACAATCCTAGGGGAAAACGCAGAACAAGAGGCTCAGGGTACACCCCAGGCGAGGTGCCAAACCAAGAGCCGTGGTCGCCAGGTTCCGGCTGAATACGTAATGTCTTCCTGGACGTCACCGCGGGTCCGCAAACGGCACCCTCCCTGCGGATGACGATCAATCAAGACCCGACGTGTCGCTCTGGTCACAAACTCAGCCCCATGACCTCCTCGCAGAACCGTAGATATTCCCTTCATCCGCTAAGAGGTTGCAGGGTGTACATCTTAGGAACTTCTGACAGTTCCAACCGTTTCGTTTGGCGGAGGGCCGGAAGGGTCTGGATCATCTCATGAAGCGCTGGAAGCCTGTTCAGTCTTGTTGCCAAGAGAGAGGTTGCCTCTGACTCTGACAGATGTCCATAAAAGGAGATTAGCGGCTCAAGGGCTTGGACGGAGGTCCATGCCCATGGACGTCTTGATGATTCTGGAATCCGGAAATTTTCGACTCTGATGATGGCGTCTCTCCTACTTTGAACGAAGAACTGGATCCTTCTAGATGGCTGCGAATCAACGAAGGATTCGAGATCAAACTCCCCGTACGACTCTTCTAATGATGTCTGGCCGTGCTTAAGATCTCATATGCAGTATGCACGGCACAACACATGCATATCTAGGTGCCTATTCTAACATATCTCAGAGGAGCTGATCAAGCACTACCACCAAGAGGCCAGGAAGCTTGTTTCCCCTGATCTGGCGTATGTCCTAGATCTTGTTTTATGAAGATAGATGCTCGCATCTGACGACCGTCCACTGCATTAATCCATAATGGATGAACAGAGAACTCCTTTCAACAGGCTCGTACAAACCATACAGGAGTGTCATGATCTAAATCATTGAAAAGTTAACAATGCGAACACTAGACGTTTGGATCATACAAAATGATATTCCAAGAGCCTGGCGGTCGAAACCTACCCTCACTTCCCTGCCAGCAAGGCACTACGCTCAAGGCCTCTCTCCTACAGCCTTCTGGCATAGAGGCCACGCCCGGAGGATCATCTCCTTTCATTGCATCGTCACTCGGGGCTCCCGGAAGTCCGTGTCAGTTTCGGAGAAGATCTTGGTCAACAGATCCGGTTGTGCGCTGTCACGGAGCAAGACGAGAGAGGATTTGCATGTATCTACTAGGCATGCAACGGAAATCCTCATCTAGGAAGATATGCGTCGTCAATGGCTCCTGGAATGTTTTTTCTATGGCCGTTACTACCCCTCGTCGCGAGCGGCATCGCAGGATGCCTGCACACATTTTTTCCCCGGAGATACCAGCGATGATCCATCATGCTAGGGAACATTTTTGAGATCAATACGATCCTCAAGCCCATTCTCCGTCTGATTTTGGCGCCTATGCTTCGGGCCAGACGGCGCTGAACCTTCATCGCTTCCCGAAAGCGGCAGACTCGATCACGCAATCGAAGCCACTCTGTGCTACTGCGCGAATCCCCCGCAATCGGAGGGGCTTCTCGAGTCGCTGCATAGCCCGCGGGCATTTATTTATACCTCTCCTGCGCCCCTTTTGCTTCTTCCCTTTCTCCTCTTCTTCTGCTCTCGTCGCCTGCGCGGGATCGTACTCAATCGATCTCTCGACCTCTGTCTGCTCTTGTTTCTGTTCCCGTCGTCCACCCCCACATCGCGGTGACGCAGCCCTAAACCCTCTCTTGACCCCGCCGAACTCCGCAGCATTGGGTTAGAAGAGAGGCGTCAGGGGAACCCCGGAAGCAGAATTTTTGACACCAATTGCTCGAGATACCCTTGAATTGAGGATATCTGGACCTGAAAGACCCCCTGTCGCTATGTCTTCGTCCGAGCGCACTCCTCGCTTCGAGACCCTACAGCTCCACGCTGGGTAAGGCGGAATTCCCCGCTCGATCTGGCGAAGCGCGCCGATAACTGATCTCTCTCCAGCCAGGAACCCGACCCCACGACCAAGTCCCGCGCCGTCCCTATCTATGCCACAACGGTTCGTCCCAACCCCGGTCCTCGCCTCCCGGGCCCTGATAGCGCTCTGGAGGACGCCGAACATGTGGCATCGGAAATGTTGCTAACCTAGTTCTTGATGTGTATAGTCCTTCACCTTCAATGACTCCGCCCACGGGGCGAGGCTTTTCGGCCTCAAGGAGTTTGGCAACATCTATAGCCGCATCATGAACGTGAGTGGTTCGGCAGCCCAGCTCCGTGCGGACGATCTGACGTTGTGACACTTCCAGCCCACCGTTGATGTCTTCGAGAAGCGCATGGCTGCCCTCGAAGGCGGTATTGCCGCCGTTGCCGCATCGTCCGGCCAGGCGGCACAGTTCCTTGCCCTCTCGGCCCTTGCCCACGCGGGCGATAACATCGTCGCTACAAGCAACCTGTACGGCGGTACTTACAACCAACTCAAGGTCTTGCTGCCCCGTCTAGGCATCAGGACCAAGTTCATCCAGGGTGACAAGGCAGAGGACTTTGCTGCGGCCATCGACGACCGCACCAAGGCCGTCTACGTCGAGAGCATTGGAAACCCTCGCTACAACGTGCCGGATTTGGAGGCCATTGCCAAGGTTGCTCACGAGAAAGGTGTTCCCCTGGTGGTATGTATATACGTCCATCATACTGTCCATGAAACGATCTCGTCCTGACTACCTTGGCCAGGTTGACAATACTTTCGGTGCAGGCGGTTACTTCATCCGCCCCATTGAGCACGGCGCCGATATTGTCGTGCACAGCGCGACCAAATGGATCGGTGGGCATGGTACGACCATTGGTGGTGTTGTCATCGACAGCGGCAAGTTCGACTGGGGCAAGCACGCCGCGCGATTCCCGCAGTTCAACGAGCCTTCTGAAGGCTACCATGGCCTTAAGTTCTGGGAAACTTTCGGCCCCATTTCCTTTGCTATCCGCGTTCGCGTCGAGATCCTTCGCGACCTTGGCTGTACGCTGAACCCGTTTGCGGCTCAGCAGCTTCTGCTGGGTCTGGAGACCCTGAGCTTGCGTGCGGAGCGACACGCCAGCAATGCTCTCGCCCTGGCGCGCTGGCTCGAGAAGAACCCGAACGTCACCTGGGTTTCGTATCCAGGACTGGAGAGCCACCCCAGCCATGAGACCGCAAAGAAATACCTGAAGCGCGGTTTTGGCGGTGTTCTGTCCTTCGGTGTCAAGGGCGGCGCCGCTGCTGGAGCCCAGGTTGTCGATGGCTTCAAACTGATCTCCAACCTTGCCAAGTACGTTGACCATTTACATCACCCTTAAAATCCGAGAAGGAACGTAGAGAAGGATTATACTAACAAAATCACAGTGTCGGTGACTCCAAGACCCTCGCCATCCACCCCTGGTCCACGACACACGAGCAGCTTACGGAGCAGGAGCGCCTCGATTCGGGCGTCACCGAGGACGCTATCCGTATCTCGGTCGGCACCGAACACATCGACGACATTATCGCCGACTTTGAGCAGTCGTTCAAGGCAGCCAGCGCAGCTGGCCCGGACAAGGCGGCGTTGCCGGACCGGACGACCGAGCAGGGCGGCCCGAAGCCGGACCATGAGGCCGGATTGCAGGGCTCTGTCTGAATCTCTTTGTTAAAAGAAAAGATAAAAAATACAAAAAATATATCGATGATTGGCTGTGTAGGGCGGGGGAAAAGAACATTGTTTCAATATGCTACTAATATAACTAAGTTATGCACCTACAGTAGATAGGTGGACAGAACTCTTATTCTACCCAGAGGGAGGAAGAAGAGTCCGGGTCGGGTGGGAAGAATACTACTGTACTGTACTTTTGCTATCTACGTTCTATACAAACATCCAGATGATGGATAGCGCTTACGGATGAGAATAACGATGGAGTGGATATCTCATCATCCTAGTCATCCCTGGTTCTCTTAATACTCATTCACCTTGCACGTAGAGACCATTAAGTGCATTGTAACTGTAGCATAAAACCATCCAAGAATTGAAGAGTGAGTAAGAGATTTTATTTCACGAGTGCGATATACAGAGTAGGGTTTGCATGTTTGCTTATTCTCGACTTTGAATTTTATTCATTGGCATGGGTGCCGTGAGAAGAAAACAGGTATATTGCATACATTGTTTTGAGCACGGTGTGGAGGGGGATGAAGGACATAAATCTATACGCATGAATATACACACATGCATATTACCTACCTACGTAACTACACATACCTCGTATAGAGCTAGGATTAATATCGCCATTCCGTAACTTACCTAACCTTAGGAACCCCTTGTCTACCCTCCACATATTCTGTGGGAAAGACGAGAGTACTACTATCCATCTACGTGGATACAGGAGACAAGAAAGAGCTTGAACATAACTGACGCTTCTGAATTGGTATTTATGCTAGTTAGGACTCGTAAACAAACTGCCTTTTTTTCAATGTGAGACAACCGCCTGAAATTATCGAGGTGAGTGAAAAAAAAGAACCCCCCAGCGTGATACAGAAAATAGATGATTCAGCCCGAGTTGAGACTGTTGACCAAGACCGCATATGATGTGAAAAGTGGTCGCATCACCAGCTCAACTACACTCGGACCGGAACGATTAGCCTGCTGATATGCAAGTGCCTTTTAGCAGGAGATGATAATGGAGATGAGAAACAGACCGAGCAGTATGCTGGTATCAGAAACCCCATCCCAAAACGCAGCCAATTCGACTGATGGAGAAGCTGTCAACACATGGAGATGCCTTCGGACAGCAGATCAAACACCAAGTAACTGAAAGGAGAATCTGAAAGGAACATGGAAGATAAAAACTGTACACGAAAATCGGAAGAGGAAATCGTATGAAGACAAGGTCGAATCGAATGACAGAAAAAAGGGCGCTTCATGGCGGCCAGATTCGTCGCATCATCTCGTAGCTAATCACGACCAGAAAGGAAGAATGACAAGATCATGATTCCAGTATAGTCCTCATTCAACTTCCCTGGCCTTGAGATGGCGGCTGGGATGTGCTAGTAGTAGTGGCAGTGGTAGAAGATCCCGCCTGTGCTTGTGTTCCGCCCATCATGAAACCTGGAGGAAACATTGGCATACCAGGGAAAGAGAAGCCGAAGCCAGGCACAGCGGGTGGCACACCAACGTTGTTGGCATTAGATGCGTCTCGATCAGCATTGTTTGACGCCCCGCCAGCATTCCCACTAGCTCCGTGGCTATCTGTGCCACGCTCTTGACGGCGGAAGCGCTCGTGCTGTGCGCGGGAGGATTGAGGGCCACGCTGTCCACTCTTATCCGTCGCCATCCGTCTGCTGATTGCTATATAAACCGGTTAGTGATGCACATTCCAAACCAACGGCAAAGGTCGCAGCACAAACCTTTCGATGAGACTCCAGCACCGATCTCAATGTCGGGTTCCTCGACAACCATGAATGACTCGATGGGCCTTCCACCAGTTCCACCGTACTCTGCAGTGAGCAACCACTTGCGGTCGGCCTCCGTGAGTCTCTCGATTGGGATTACACTGATTCCAGTTTGGTAGTCGCTGCAATCACGTGGACCAAAACCAACACCCCATCGTGTCTGTACCATGTTAGCGAGAACATCATTGACGGGGCAGATATGGATAAAAGCACATACTCTGAGCTGCATGTCGCCGCACTTGTATGACTCCATCCCCTCTCTGGCATTCACAGCATCTCTACGGCTGATCATCTTGACGAAAGCATGGCGCTTGTCGATGTTCACAATACAAGTTTGAACAACACCATATTTGTTAAAGAGTTGACGCAGATGAGCCTCTGATGAACTGTTCACCCATTAGCAGAGACCATCTGTAGTATTGAGCGGAGGTACTTACGTAACACCGCCAACAAAAAGAGTCCTGCTGAGAACTGTGATATCGTGTGAGCGGACGAAACATGTGATGGAGTACTGGGTACAAACCTTTGATGTTCCCTTGGCCAATGGAGTAGTCCCATTCCACAAGTTTTGGACCTGGCGGAGGAAGCGAAGGATCCTTACGGGGAGGAGTTGGAGTACGACGTCTTCTACCAGGGGGGCTGCGCTGGCGATAGTCATTGCCCCGGCGGCCGCGGGAGTCACGAGGGTCTCCACCCCTACGGCTGGGCGAGTCTCCATGATATTCTCCATATACAGGGCTATCGCGACGACGGGGAGGAGAGACATCACGACGTCTATCCCAACCAGGGGAGCGCGAGCGTCGGCGATACTGGCCGGGGGGAGAGCGCATGTAGTCTCGATCCCTCTCCCGGTCTCGGTCTAAGTCACGTGATGCGCTGTCCGGACGGCTGCCCCAGGCATTGACAGTCTGACCTGCCGGCTGCATATAACCTGGTGTTTGACCGGCATTCATGTTTGCCATGTTAGCGCTGTTCGATAGACTAAGGATTTGCAGCGCTGTCGCCCATTGCTCCTGAGGGATACCCTGCGCGGCCAGGAGCTGCAGCAGCTGGACCTGCTGCAGGGCCTCCGGCGAGATAGTAGTCTGTGCAGGAGCAGCCGCCGCCGCCTGGGTCAGCAGCGCTGCCAGCGGGTTCTGCTGAGCAGGCAGCGGATTAGGAGTTTGACTCTGTGTCTGAGGGACCGGGCCTTGGTTTTGAGCGATATTACTCAAGGCCGCAAACGTTGCCGCCAGATTTCCTGCATAAGGGTTTACGGCAGCCTGCCCGCTCGGTGGTTGCGAAGCCTGGTCTACGGACGAGGACACGGGTTGCGGGACTGCACTCTGCGTGTTTAATACATTAAGGGGACTAGTCTGCGCCGGGACTCCTGGCGCCGCCGGGGCTGATGTGTTTTGCTTCGCCATGTCCGCCAAAGCTTTCAGGATGCTGGACGTGTCTGGCGCCGCCTGTGCGGGCGCAGTAGAAGCCATACCGTTCGTCTGCTGCTGCTGCGTCGTCTGTTGTTGCTGTTGCTGTTGCTGTGGCTGCTGCTGCTGCTGCGGAGCTCCAAGCGGGATATAGTTTGGTGCTGGAGATCCTTCTGGGGTGGTTGACTCAACATCTATGAACAAACAGATAGATATCAGACTCTGGCTCCTAACCCTTCGCAACGGACAAATATTCCCCTCTCTAGAGCTAGGTCGAGACGACATACGAGAGGGGTGAAAAGCATAATCCAGGGGGAACGCTTACTTTGAGGCGCAGGAGCATTTAGTTTTTCCTTGAAAGAGGCAAGCATCGGAGCAGGGAAAGTGTATCCACGCTCCCAGATATCAACCAGCTTCTTGATTTTTTCCTATATCGGGACGAAACACAATACGTAAGTTCGACTATTCGGACACACACGGTGGAATGAGAGCTTCTTAACATCAAAACACAACGTCTAAGCGGGAGATATGGGGGTATATAGCGGGAAATACGCAGATCCGATCTTATAAGTGACCAACGGGACTCTTGCCAGAGCCAACCGTGGCTCATCGGTCGTTTTTGCCCGCAGATTGTTTCTGTGATGGTCTGGATAATTATGCGGCATTTTCTGCTAGAGCGTACCTTTTGATCTTCAGGAGCGTTGTTTATGATATCAGTCATGAGAACGGGTAATAGTTCGGTCACTCTGTTAACGCCAGCGGCGAATGTTCCATCGGGAGCGGAGCTACCAAGTTGCTGGCCCGCTTTGCGTGCTGCTTCTACCCACTGTCGAGTTACAGAGTCTACGACATAGAGTACGCCCAACTTGTGTGTTCCCGGAGCTCTCTTGAAATGTGTGTAGATCTTCTGGATAAGGACGGACTCGGACTGCGCAGGACAGAAGTTAGTCGGTCTGATTCATAGACGCCACGCAGGCAGCAGCAGAAATTAAGGAAAAGACATACCTGTACGTTGGCAGTACAGAGAGAAGTGATGCTGTTGATCTTTGATCCTGATACTCCTGGGGGTTTAAGGGCGAGCATGGACTGGAGGTAGCCATCCAGCTCTGCTACTGCAGATGACATGGCTGCCCGCTCGTCTCAAATCGAATTCAGACCGAGTAGTGACGAGAAACCAAGGTAGTGGTGAACGAAGGTCCTCTATCTGTCCGCGGTGAGACGGGAACGACTGCTGAGAATACCACGAGTCCACTGGCCGCGTCTACTTTGAGGTGCTAGCCACGCGAAGATTTGTGGAGATAGATGTTCCGGCGTCTAAATGAAAATAATAGATTTGTGTTGTCCTGGAGAATGTCCTCTTTGACCTGACTCTTGTGGTCGCGTCACTACGGACTCCACGAGTACACCCTTGCAACCACGGACTTTCCACCCTACAACCGGAGCAAGCCAAGCGACGGTTTCAAGGGTGTCGCGCGTGGCGAGTGAGTACGAGTACAGGTACAAGCTCGCGGAAGGACGCGAGGAGATGAAGAAGGGGGAAAGGAGATGAATTTACGGTGTACGAGCGACCCGTTAGATGGAAGAGAGATGAAGGACGGAGATTAAGATTGATGAAAGGAGGAAGAAAAAAAAGGAGCTTTGAAGACGTTTGCAGGAAAGAAAACTGCCGCCGTGTCCCGCGCTAGCCTGATGAGGGAAGTACACATCAGGTGATTCCACGTGATACAAGCGAGACGTAGCCGCATGAAGCCTCAGGCAGCGATACCCAGATAGGGCCTGGAGTCCTGGACATGACCATAGAGGCGAGGACCGCGCTAGGGCTTCGTGATCCTCGTACCTTATTCTTTTTGTTGAAGTTTTTACAGTTTACCTAGGTCATTATTATATAAAAGTAATACCTTGCTCAATGGTGACTAGTCTATATAGGCATGGAGCTTTCCCGCATATGCAACTACTCTGGAGAGGATCTCGGTAAAGCGAACTCGGCAGAAAGGAAGCCAACAACAGAGGGAACGATCCGACGAACCGCATCCCCGTAGGTAGCTACGGCAGCACCTGAGGTGGGCGCATGGCCCATGAGCTGGCTGCAATGCGCACAGTGCACAACTCACCTGCGGAGCACTGAACGCACTAATTAATGCAAAACACTCTGTGCCTAACTTCCTACTCCGGACGGAGTCGTACCTCTACTCCGTATGGCACGCGTTGACGGCTGGGCGTCAAGGGCAGCCGACGTCCCCGGCCGGCAACATGCGACAAAGGGTCAGACCTTGGCAGGCGGGCCGTCTGGGCTGCATTCCTCACTTTCATGCGCTCCACGTGCGCGAGGCGACAATCCGTTTTCTACGAACTTGACAGGATGGGGTCCGGAGTAGAGTAAGCCCAATTGTGGGATCGGCGGGGTTAAAGCGATACTGTTCTTTAACCTACCGGCGTGCGCTCGCCGAAAGCCCCTCTGAGTCTCAGGCTCTCGGCGCTGCCCGGTAAACCGGGCGCGTAACCCGGGCCCGTGTTACCATACGATACCGGCCGGTCCCCTTGCCTCCTCCCGTCCGTGCCCGCTGACTCGTGTATCCGCGTATCCGCCGTACCGCTCGACAGTTACGGCCAGAGGGAAAAAAGGGCTGCAAAAGCAAGTGGACAGCTTCGCCCAAAGCCTCTCCATCTCTTTCTTCTCTGTCCTTCTTCCTTCTCCCTTCTCTCCCGCAAACTCCGTCTTCTTCCCCCCAAACCCAGACCAGACCCTCTTATCTCCCCTCAGTCTTTGCCCACCAGACATGGCTTCCTATCTGAGACTAGGAACTTCTGCTCTCCGCTCCTCCTCCCTCGCCGCGAAGCCGGTTGTGCAGTCCGCGGCCTTCAATGGCTTGCGCTGCTACTCGACCGGCAAGGCCAAGGTGTGCACTACCCCTCACTGTTGCCATGCCAGCTTCTGACGTCAAATTGTCTAGTCCCTCAAAGAGACCTTCGCCGAGAAGCTCCCCGCAGAGATTGAGAAGGTGAAGAAGCTCAGGAAGTATGTCAGTCCCAGCCCGGGGTATTTAACAAGTTGTGCACATGGCAGTGACTGATCATGGCGACGTCTCCTTGTAGGGAGCATGGTTCTAAGGTCATTGGCGAGGTCACTCTGGACCAGGTCTATGGTGGTGCCCGTGGTGTCAAGTGCCTCGTCTGGGAGGTGAGTTATCCGCGGTTGTCTTGCAATTAGGGAAGGAAAGAAAGCTAATTCGCTGCGCAGGGCTCCGTCCTGGACGCTGAAGAGGGTATCCGCTTCAGAGGAAAGACTGTGAGTGACAGGACGTCAAAGCTGTTTGTACCTCTTTTACTGACAGCATCAAGATTCCCGAGATCCGGCAACTCCTGCCCAAGGCCCCTGGCGGAGAGGAGCCTCTCCCTGAGGGTAGGCAATTCCACTCCGGAACAAGTCGCATGTTCAAAAGCTGACCATTTTTTAGGTCTCTTTTGGCTGCTGTTGACCGGTGAAATCCCCAGCGAGCAGCAGGTGCGTGACCTGTCCGCTGAGTGGGCTGCGCGCTCCGACGTCCCCAAGTTCGTCGAGGAGCTCATTGATCGCTGCCCCAACACCCTCCACCCAATGGCCCAGTTCTCCCTGGCTGTGACTGCCCTCGAGCACGAGTCTTCCTTCGCCAAGGCGTACGCGAAGGGCATCAACAAAAAGGACTACTGGACCTACGTCTTCGAGGACGCGATGGACCTCATTGCCAAGCTGCCCACCATTGCGGCCAAGATCTACCGCAACGTCTTCAAGGACGGCAAGGTCGCCCCGATCCAGAAGGACAAGGACTACTCTTTCAACTTGGCCAACCAGCTCGGCTACGGCGACAACAACGACTTCGTTGAGCTGATGCGTCTGTACCTGACCATCCACGCTGACCACGAGGGTGGAAACGTCAGCGCCCACACCACCCACCTGGTTGGTAGCGCTCTGAGCTCTCCCATGCTCTCTCTGGCCGCCGGTCTCAACGGTCTGGCTGGTCCTCTGCACGGATTGTACGTTTGTCTCCGTCTCTTCACACTGCGGAATCCGAGTTCATGCTGACACGCTCTTCAGGGCCAACCAGGAGGTGCTGAACTGGCTCACCAAGATGAAGAAGACCATTGGCGACAACCTCAGCGACGAGGCCATCAGGGACTACCTGTGGCAGACCCTGAACGCGGGCCAGGTCGTGCCCGGCTACGGCCACGCCGTCCTCCGTAAGACTGACCCGCGCTACACTGCCCAGCGCGAGTTCGCTCTCCGCAAGCTGCCGGATGACCCGATGTTCAAGCTGGTCAGCCAGGTGTACAAGATCGCCCCTGGTGTCCTGACCGAGCACGGCAAGACCAAGAACCCGTACCCCAACGTTGACGCTGTAAGTTCCCCATCCGTCGAGTGGCATATCGATCCAACGGTACGCTGACGAGGTGCAGCACTCTGGTGTCCTGCTCCAGTACTACGGCCTGACTGAGGCCAACTACTACACCGTTCTCTTCGGTGTCTCGCGTGCTCTGGGTGTCCTGCCCCAGCTGATCATCGACCGTGCTCTGGGTGCCCCTATCGAGCGCCCCAAGAGTTTCAGCACTGAGGCCTACGCCAAGCTCGTTGGCGCTCAGCTGTAAAATAGTCGTATAGAAAACGCAATCTTGACGAAACAGGGTTGGGGGGACTGGCCGTTGCGCCACAGGCGCCGGGCGGATTGTACACCATTTCATTTGTTGGTTAGACCGGGAAGCGCTGGATCCTGGGTTTTGATCGATTACGTTGTTTAATGAGAGTTGACCAGTTCGAGCGGGCCATGTAGCAGCACTTCCTCAATGTCAACGTTCTTGTTACAACTCATGTTCTCTCGGCTGTGCGGGTCTCGGGCTTCGGAGATCTCGGAGACGTCTTTAGCGTTCCAGGTCGTACATGTGAAATCAGGCCCCATCAGTAAGAGTATGCGGTAACACTGTAGGCTTGCCATGCATCCCTGCAGGTTCGTAGGAATCATTATTGATTTGCCTCACGCCTCAACCAGTCCAACACGCCCTTGTCCGGGGAGCGTTGGGGCGCGCGTTTGTGCCCGTCGCTCAACGGACACCGCGGGGGCTCTCACCGTCGGCCCCGAAGCGGCCTAGCGCCTGGACAGCACGGGCCCGTCCCGATCGGGTCTAGCCGCGCCCCAAAGCCGCGGGCCCGCGGCGCCCTGGGGACTCCAGAGTGCGTCTGCGCGCCGAGGCCGCCCGGGGCAGCAGCTGTGCACCTTGCTTCCATCTCCTCTCCCTCTGCCCTCGTTTTGCTCTGCGTTGATACTCCTCTGTCCATCTTCCCCCCCAGGCCACCCTTGTGTGGTTCAACCCGACCGCGTGCCGTCCCCGTCACTCCTGTCGAGCGAGAAAGCACCCCTGTCAAGCTCAGAACCGCCGCGTTCCACTGTAAGAAAGCCGTCGTTCTGGTCCTGCCAGTGCCTCTGCCCTCGCTCTCCAATCTTCCCATCCCTTAGGCGACGAAGCCCCCTACATCCCTTGGTCAGGGCCCCTTTCAGCGTTCCCGGTGTCCGAGATGTCTGCCGCAACCACCCAGGCCTCTTCCGCCCCTCGAAAGATCGAGAAGAAACCCGTTAAGTTCAGCAATCTGCTGCGTGAGTTTTCCCTACACTGCACTCCGACCTCGAGGGTTGCGGGTGTCTTGTGGCTGGCGAATCGATTCTGACTGTCTTGTAGTTGGCGCGGGGTTGAACCTGTTCGAGTAAGTGTTGATGTCTCCTACATTCGGCCGATAGAGCCATTGGAGCTGATCGCGATTTCAGGGTCACCACGCTGGGACAGGTATACGCAGAAAGCTCCAGCTGATATCAGAATGCCTCTTACTGACTGTTGCAGCCGCTGGAAGTGATCAAGACGACCATGGCCGCAAACCGAACCGACAGCTTTGCCCGTGCCATGGCTCGGATATGGGGTCGTGGCGGGATTCTCGGTTGTAAGGAGCCTCTTTCCTGGACATTAGGCTACGTCGACCTAAACTAACATGGCTGGGCAGACTACCAAGGTCTCATTCCGTGGGCCTGGATTGAGGCTTCCACCAAGGGTGCCGTCCTCCTCTTTGTCGCGTCTGAGGCGGAGTATGTCGCAAAGACTCTTGGCGCATCCGACTTCGTTGCTGGTATCACCGGAGGCATGACTGGCGGTGTTGCCCAGGCTTACGCTACCATGGGCTTCTGCACTTGCATGAAGACGGTCGAGATCACCAAGCACAAGATGGCCGCGCAGGGTGTGAAGCCTCCGAGCACGTGGGCGACATTCGTGGATATCTACCGTAAGGAAGGCATCCGCGGTATCAACAGGGGTGTCAATGCAGTCGCCATCCGCCAGACTACGAACTGGGGCTCTCGCTTTGGTCTGTCGCGCCTGGCGGAGACGGCTATCCGCAAGGTGACTGGCAAAGAGGATGGCCAAAAGCTGAATGCCTTTGAGAAGATTCTCTCTTCAACCCTGGGAGGTGCTTTGTCCGCCTGGAACCAGCCAATTGAGGTCATTCGCGTCGAGATGCAGAGCAAGAAGGATGACCCCAACCGGCCCAAGAACTTGACCGTCGCCAAGACCCTCAAGTACATCTACGAGACCAACGGTATCAAGGGTCTGTACCGGGGAGTCACTCCTCGTATCGGCCTTGGTATCTGGCAGACCGTCTGCATGGTTGCTCTGGGTGACATGTAAGTTGATCCCCATGTTTAATTGTTTTGTTTTCTCTCGGATACATCCACGGGCGGTCAGTCTGCCGCCTGCGGATGTGCTCCACGATCATGTGACGCCGAAGCATCCGAAATCGCTGACATGTGGATCTCCTTTGAACCGAGCAGGGCCAAGGAGGCAGTCGAAAAACTGACCGGCGACAAAGTCACCGCGAAGCACTAGAGAGGGGTTGAGACACCCTTCCACCATGCTTGATTTCGTCTTCACTTCTGCTTCGTGTTATCTGTCCCAGTTGATCCAGCCAGTTCAGTTGCTATATCTGTCCACCCGGAAGAATGGCGGCTTGAGATCAGAAGAGGGGATATTTACAGATGGCATGGGAATATAGACAGCGGGAAATGCGGGAAGGAGGGTTGCTATCCTCTTAACACCATCCAGACTATATCTGAGTTATGTTAGTGACTCTGTTCTGTTTGCTGGCTCTGGCGTGACGCCAATGTATACATTGTCACTGTTCAGATGAGTTAGCGGGAAGGAATTGCCAGCTTCGATGCTTCTAGAAATACACTTTTGGGGATAACGGAGGAAGTTAGTCTTTCCTCATTCTCCTGCCAATCCTGTTCCTGTGGCTCGCATCTTCTGGACGCTTGTATATGCCCCGTTATGTTCGACTGTCCAGTTCAAGATAGTACCAGGTTGTCAGACGTGTACATGAGCGACAGTAAAGGAGGCACTGTACACTTACATTTAGCCCTGGCTAAGCTAGATAGCCAAAATACCTAATCCACTTGCAAAAGTGGGAGTACCTAGATGGCTAAGATAGTCGAAGCTGGACGGTAGACAATGCATATGACCTAGATACTGAGTTGAAAAGGAGAGAGAAAAGAAGTATCAGAACCCAATCTCTGTTCCAGTAAGCCTGTTTCCTAAAATCAGGTATGGAATCAAGGTGTATTTAACTACCTAGGTGCGGACTCGGTTTGATGTGAACAATTGGATTGAGTCCATCTTTATTTTCTCCCGAGAGGAAAGGAAATACGGATTTGGGCTAATGTCACAACTATCTATCCATGTAGCTGCCTGGTGTCTGCTCAATATGCTTCTATATAAAGTTTCGCTGTGAAGAATTCCATTCTATTCTTCTCAATCATGACCAATCGACCTCGCCTCCTTCCGACCTTGACGATAGCCATGACTGACACGAATAATGTCGCGATTCTGACCTTCATGGAGTCATCGATTGTCAGCGATATGGATTATCAGGCATGATTGTCCCTGTTTGACTGACATCGCCTCGCCTCCACCAGGAGGCAATAGCACGTTCAGTGGAATTTCAGAATTGTGTCCAGTGAATGTCTATTTTTTTATTTTTGTTTTTTAAGAAAAGCTGCCAAATCATAATAGGAGGGCGATATTTCCGGACCACCGGACAGTTGAGCTAGATCCGTCATGACAGGTCGCTTTCTGGCCGAGTTTGATGAATGACAGGGCATACGCAGATTGCATGCTCTGAGCTGGAAAGACAAGAACCGTGCAAGGGGAATGGTCCTCGCCTATGAACCTGGACACTTAAGTTGTTTGCAGTGATGACTCGTTACTATTATTTCCCGGGACTCGCGTAGCTCTCGGGGAAAAATTACATGCTGTATTCGTCCCAGGGAACAGGCATATCTACATCTGTTGGTGTCTGATCTGGACAGGTATGTTCCCGAACGCATCTTAGTGGGCTTTTTTTTATCCTAAACGGACATTACTTCCGTTTCCATCATCTTTACGTCTATGAAGACTAGTCCAAAGCCAAGAAGCTTTAGTCGAATATACAAAATTTCAAGAGAGCTTGTCTAATTTATTTCCTTTCTTCTCCTGACATTGGATTGGTACAAGTACAGGCTCACACACAGAGCTAACATCTGCAGCGATGTGGATATGTGAGATGGGGCCTGCAAGTATGAGTGATGGCTTTTCCAGTTTAATCTACGTTACTTAAACAGTCAAGCCAAGGTCATCGGCGAAGGGAAGCTGGTGGAGGTCTCCAACAGCGGCGACGGAAGCTTTGCCAGAGAGGAAGGACTTGGCAGCCTGCGAGTTGAGATGTTAGTTTAGCTCTAATTGGATATTGACAAAGTCAAATGGGGTTCGGTTGAACGTACATCCTTGACCTGCTGCTCGGTGACCTTCTCGATGCTCTCTGCGACCTCGCCCAGCTGGTAGGGCTTGTGGCCGTTGATGAGACCGGAACCGGTGATCTCCACACCAGTCTCGAGGTTCTGGCCAGCCTCGAGAGCGCGGAACTTGGCGAGGGCAATAGCCTTCTTGATGTCCTCGCTGGCGACATCTCCGGCGGCGACCTTCTTCACAGCTTCGGCAATGTTCTTGCTGGCGGCCGCGAGTTGTTCGGCCTTTCCGGAAACAGCGATGGTGAAGAGACCAGCGTCCGAGTAGGAGTAGTTCTTGGTCGAGACCTTGACCTGCGAGAAGCCCTGGGTGGCCTTCGCGAGGAGCGAGAAGCCAGGGGTCCATTTGATAGTCGACTCACCACCAAGGAGGGCAGCCAGAACGGCAGTCTCGGGCTTGTAGCCAGACGTACCGAACGCGCTGGAACCGGGGAAGGCGATGACAACAGAGTTGCCGGCCTTGCTAGAAATGCGCTGCTCACCGCCATAGTACTTCGAAGGCACGCTCTCCCGAGGCCTAAACTCGCCGAAGCCGGCACTGGTAGAAAGACCGGTGAAGAACTCACCAACCCACTTGGACAGCTCAGCAGACTTCGGACCGCTGGCAACGAGGGCAATGTTAGGCTTGGCATATGCTCCCCTGGCGAACTCCGCAATGGCTTCAGCGGACAGGTATTTCTCGAATGGTGCAGTCGCGGAGGGGGTGAGGCTCTCTCCGAGACCGCGGTGGAATGCCAGGCCGTGTGCCGCATCAAGAGCCAAGGCCTCCGGGTTCGACAGGAGGGCCTGCTGCTTGAACTTGATGACGTTCAAGACGACCTCGTTTAGCTCGTGCGCTGGTTAAAGCCGTTAGAGGCTTTTTTCCATACATCCGAATCCAGAGCACCAATGCAAATGACTCACTTGGGTATTTCGTTTGGGAGGCAACCTCTGCCAGGAGCTCTGCAAAGTATGGGAGATCGCCCGAGAGGAACTTGGCCCTGAGGACGATATTCTCCCGCGAGTGTGAGGAGGAGACCTCGCTACCCAGCAGCTCAGTCTCCCGAGTGATCCGCAGAGCCGACCGCTTGAGAGTAGACTGCCAATTGAATGTATTGTCAGCCTGGAATCTTTCCATGGCCATCCGGACAGGCAGAGGAGTGCAATTGCTCCGGTACGACTCCGGTACGACGCACCTTGAAGGCGAACTGTTCGAGGGCTTCGGAGAAGCCAGGGAAAGGCTGGTAACGAGGGCCAGCCTTTGCAACCAGCGCGAGCGTCGCCGTAGGGCCCCCGACTTCTCGGGTTGCAACCTTCACGCCGGCAGCCTCGGAGACATTATACTGGAAGTTGGGAGTGGCAGCGGAGGCCATGCCCCGGCGAGCGCTGGGGCTAGCAGCACAGCACTGCTTCCGGAGCGCACGCGGCGCATTTCGGCCAAGGGCAGACCGCGACAGCATCATCGCATGTGCCGAGGATCGAACTCGGAGGAGAAAGGACGGTGGTGAGGCGGAGATTGAGAGCAATTGGGACGACCCTGTGGAGGGGGGAAGAGGAGGAGGTCTGTCGTGCACGATTTGGACGACGTTTGAAAAGCTTCAAGATCCCGAGTCGTCCAGCGCCGGCCACGATTGCGCACGCCCTGATTGGTCCGAGTGACGAGGGCGGGCGGAACCGGCGTTTCCTGGCCTGCCGGTCATGTGATGTCAGGTGACGACAAGTTACATTGAGGGTCGGCCGGGTCACGTGGGGAGCTGCGAAGCGCAGAGTGTGACGGTGGAGCATCGTGGGCGGCGCCGAAGAGGAAAGAGGGACTCGAGAGAAAAGCAGCAAACACATTCCCTCTCCCCGTCTTTCCCCTCTGCTTTCTCTCTCCATCCTCCATGAAGGTCCGTCGGTGACCCCTCTGACTCTTCTAGAGGAGCTGGCAGTTCTCTAGAAATCTGGAACATCATGTCCCAAGTATGGGCCCGACCCCGCCGCTTGCTCGCTTCTGCTGCTGATGGTTGCGATAGTATGCCGCGGAGCTCTGCGCGCTTCTGGTCGAAGACAATTACGGGGAGCTTTTTGCGGTAGGCTCATGTTCAATTACTCCTTATTCTCCCTTCGCTTGACATTGCCTTCCGCAGTGCATTGAGATTGAATGGGCGTTTATATTGTGACTAACTTTCGATCAATCTCTATAGCGCATCTTCTCAACTCTCCAGCGCTATGATCGCCTCCCCCTTCCGCGCCTCAAGTACTACACCCGGCTCTCTGATAAGCAGCTCCGCTATGGCCTCTCTGCCATGATCCAACAGCACCTCGTCTATCATTACACTTCCTATGACGACGGTATCACGTACTACGAGGCCAACACGCAGTCCGCATACTATCTCGTGAGGTCCGGCAAGATCCTAGAGGTAGTAGAAGAGAGACTGGGAAAGTATGCTGCCACTGTCATGGAGACTATCATGTTTCTTGGGCATGCCCAGGTCAGCTATCTTGAGACACTGCCGGAGCTCCAGCCTGAGCGGCCTGTGAAGTCTGAGCAGGCTGAGACGAACGGCGTCAGTGATCATCATGATGACCAGTCGGACGTCCCAAATGGTGATCAAGACGGTCACTCAGCCTCTCCAAATGATAAAGTCGATGGCACGGAATCGGTCTCTGCTCATCTCCATCCAACTTTGAAGGCGCTCGCCGCTCATGGCTACATCATGCGCGTTCGGGAAGGCCAGTTCCAGAGCCATGCAGACAATTTGATGTATGCCCAACGGGTTATCAAGTCGAGGTCAGACGTGAAAGGGCTAAGGGGAAAAAAGTTGGAAGAAGCAATAGAGGAGGGAGCGGCGCGCCTAGTTAAGGAACGAACAGACGGGGATCTCACTCGCGGGCTGATATTTAATGGCGTTCCTCGGGGTGTCAAGAGACGGCATGCGGCTGGATCAGCTGACGGCCCCAACAAGAAGCCGAAACTAGAAGATTATGCTGTGAACGAGGAGGAGGGCGACGAGTCGGAGAACGAGTGGTCTGACGCTGAAGACACTATGCCCATGGAGGTGAATTTGCCTTGGTGGATGTGTCACCGGATCGCCGCTAACATGACTGTAGTCCGGATTGGTCGTCCGAGTGAACTACGAAAAGTTCGATGTTGTTTTCAGAAATCGTCGCCTCGTCGAGCTGTCAGAGCAAGACACGTCCCCAACCACTGCCCACGTTTATGATTGTCTGCTTCGACGTATCGAGTATCAAACCCCACGTTGCCGCGGTGAACCAGAAATACCTCGTGAGGGAGAGGAGGGAGAGCAGTACTCCGTCGCAATCCCTTTGCATGCATTGGCAGAGGATATCGATCCGCAGCTGGATCTTGCAGGCTCCATTGGCCCTATGGATCCATCGCAGCCTCCCAGCAGACGCGGTAAGCGGCCACTGGAAGACGGCATCAACGGTGATGGTCCCAATGGTGTATCGTCCAATCGAAATCGTGCATTCGAGATCGATCAGCATCTCTCCCTTCTGGCCCAGCCACCTTATTATTTCACATCTAAACGTACCACATCTGGCATGATCACCTGGACGGTGGAGTACCGGCATCTAGCCCGTAAGCTCCGTCATCTTGAACTGGAGCGCATCATCGAAACCCGATATGGGGACGTCGCATTACGTGTCGTCCGTGTTCTGCACGCAAAAGGCAAGCTAGATGAGAAGCGTCTGCAGGAGATAAGCCTCTTGCCGCCTAAAGACTTGCGTCAGGTGCTCGCCAGCATGCAGGCCGGCGGTTTTGTCGACCTTCAGGAAGTGCCTCGGGACGCGCAACGTCAGCCGTCACGCACCATCTATCTCTGGTTCTATGACCCGGACCGCGTGCGCCGCAATGTCTTGCAGGACACATACAAGGCCATGTCACGTTGCTTGCAGCGCATCAAGTTCGAGCGCAACAGGCTGAAAGCGTTCCTGGAGAAGGCTGAGCGCAGCGATGTCAAGGGCAATGAAGAGCGGTTTTTGTCCGAGGCGGAGTTGAAGACGCTGCAGCAATGGAAGGACAAGGAGGCGATGCTCCTGGGTGAGGTATCTCGATTGGACGACTTGGTGGCTGTCTTGAGGGACTTCTGAGTCTATCGGCGTAATAGGAAGGCTTAGCTGGTCGGCTATATTCGACAGTACTATTACTCGAATACTCTGTACACTTTACCACATATTGCATGCGAACCCTGTGGGCGAAAAAAAGGGGGGATAGGTTGTAAAGGTGGCACAAAAAGATACTCATATGGGTGATGGGTTAATATATTCCTACTTGAGTACTATGTGCCAGGTAATTACATGCACGTCTGCTGAGTACTGTTAAACCATGGTGTGACGCCGTTACTAGGATGGTGGAGGGAATAGTCAGGTCCCATCTGTCACATTTTAGCGCTTACAGGGTAGATTGTGGACTGTGTCACTAGCTACATTGCACAGTCGAGATATCACCAGTGTGTCTTGCCCATGAAACCTTATCGAGCCACACATTATCACAGCTAATAGACGAGTCTTTGCCAGGGAGGCGTCTAACCAGCCACATCTTCATCATTATCCTCATAATCATAATTGATATATCTCTCGCTCTGTGAATCCTCCATCCAAAAATAAATGTCGTCGTAATTGACAATCGTCATAAACAGAAAGTCATAGCATCAGTTGATTTCTTTTCTTCTCCGCCTGCCCCTTTGCCTTGTCCTTTCTCTTGAATGCATCCCTTTTTGAGGACCACCAACGAAGCGGCGTTAGGCGTCTTCGACCACCGTGCCCTGGATTGAACATCAAGCAAGGCCTTGTGTCTCTCTCCCTTTCATAATCCAACCCCAAGTATAAACGCTGTCCTCAGGATGAGCCCAAACCACGTCACCCCCAGATTCCCCCACTCCTCCCACCGCAACCAGAGTCTCGGGTCCAAAAAGATATCCGTCGCTTTCACCGCGACCGCCAGCTTCCAGAGCGCCCACAGATGCCCCACGTCGGAGAGCACGCACCCGATCGTGATCAGCCTCCAGATGTCGCGCCTCTCCTGCCCGACGTGGCGGAGGATGACGCCCTCGTTGAAGGCGAACAGGAGGTACAGGGAGGCGAGCTGGATGAGGAGGGTCGTCTCGTCCGGCGTCGGGGTAGCAGAGTGGGGGTAGTTGGGCGGTGAGATGATGCGGAGGTAGTAGCTGCCCTGGAAGGCGGCGAGACGGACGCCGTTGATGGCGAAGAGGGGCTCGAGGTAGAGGAAGTAGAGGCGGTAGAGGAAGGGGATGGGTTTGGAGGGTTTGGAAGGAGATGCAGGAGGAGCGGGAGGAGTGGTGGTGGTCATGGCACTACTACTACTCTTGCTAGTAGTAGTAATAAGTTGCGTGGTGGTGCTTTGCATGCTTAGGTATGCTCCTCTTCTGCACTCTCTTCTCCCGTTATTTTTCTTTTGTCCAAGTTGGGAAAAAAAATAATTCAAGAATGGTAAATACTGTAGGAGAGGGTTTTCGTGCTCAACGTATACATGTATCAATGCTGTAGATCCTCTCAAATGCGCCAAATAAGTTATATACGTAGGAAGTTCCGGCAGTGCGGCTCGAAGGGCTTATGTATTACTACTATGACAGAAATAGGGTGCTAACATTCTTGGGTTGTATCCATGAATAATAATAATAATGTGTGACAACTGAGTCTTCGGATGAAACACTACTGCAACAGAATCCTCCGCTCCACTAAAAGAATAACAAAGACGACAAGAATACTACTCTGGGGTGTCGATTAGCTGTTTGAGCATTCTTAGTCGAGTGCAAACTGCAACGATGATCGAATTCCTGGCCACGTACTTCCATAAACGGTTGCTGCGGCGGAAAGGGTTGCCTAACGAATATCAGGCGCGCTGCAGCTTTCCAAAAGTCCCAGCCTGAGATCACGCCCATGTATATGCCCGGTGGTACGAAGGACTCTACTGTAGAACAAAGTACTCGGCGCAGTCCGCAGGATCCGCGGGTGTGACGTAGGCCTGTGGCAGAGGCGCAAGTTTTCCGCTCCGCACTGCGTAGGTCCTCGACTTCCGCATGGGCCATGTCCTTTGGACGTTCAGACTGAGCTGCGGAACATATTCAACAAGCGCTTCCTAGCCACGATGTAGTCCAATTTTAGTACGGAGTAGTCGGTACACGGATCAAACTTTGCCAGGCTGCAGCGTCGGCCCTATCGTGCTTCGTCCCGCGCGTCTCGTGGCTTGCTGCAGCTTTTTTATCTGCCCGGGGCCAACCACGGATCCCTCCGCACGTTTCCACCTCAACTTTCTTGATTTCTCCATCCTACCAAAATTGGCAGTTGAGGGTGAAACTCGACTCATACGCAATGTGGGCCTCAGAATCATATCTGATAATCGTGCCCTGGCGTGTGTGATGCGACGAAAAACAACGATGAAGGGCTGAAACCCTCGGAGTTTGACACTGTTGATCAAGTTCCCTGATCACCCCATCCCAACTGCCAAGATCCCAATTGCACATCCTTGCCGTGGGGGCTGAAACCTGCATCTGCGTTGGACAATAATACTCCATGAGCCCGTGTATGTATGCACAGGATTTTGTGCTGGTCGAGGACGAAATTGCACCGTACATACTACGGATCTGGAACACGCCGCCGCCAAGGTATGAAGGAGGTTGAAAGGGATAAAAATAAAAGTACGGAGTACTTCGTACGCAAAGGGCTGGTGTAGGGAATGGAGATTACTTGATCTTGGTTTGGACCGTTGGTTCTGCGGGGGATGGGATAGATGGGCAGATGGTTCACGTTACACATTATGCATGAAAGGAAAAGCCTCAAGGGCTATCTACTAGCTAGCTGCTGAGTTAGTAGTAGCTGGGCTTGGACATCTATCTGGAATTCATTCTCCCGGGTTGCATCAGTTCTCCACATCTTGAAGGGAAATTGGGGATTCTCTCCGCCTTGAAAGATAATCCATCCGCTTAACATGTCATGCCGCAAAGTTCTCAAAAAACATCTATCTACAAGGTCCACAACAGACAGCATGATCCTGGGCCATTGGCCCTGATGTGTTATCGAGTGGTTTCGGGTTTTTCAAACATCATGAAACTTCCCAAAGCTCTTTGGTAACGGTCCTTCATCTATACGTTTACACTCTAGGCACGTTCAAAATGGTGTCTCATTTAACTGTTTACCATGGTAAACTGCCGGCGAAGACCTTATTTCTCAAGCAGAACCAAACTGAGGAGGTTTATTGGTGGCCCTTCTCTTTTGACTTGCAATCGACAAATTAAAATGTATGCACATGTTATATTCCATATTTGAATATGCAAGCTCATGGCGACGGGGAGGGAATCTCAGTTCCATAAGGTTGTATAGCAAGCTGCCAGTTAATACCTGGAGCTTACTGCAGACTGCTGGGGCCTAAGATGGCGTATCTGAGAGAGCACAAATGTTGTCCTTTTTTTTAAGGAACTTCCAGAGAAACTGTTAGTCTAGTCTAGTAGTCTGACGACCCATAAAAGATTTTTTTATTATGAAATTTTATTTTATACAGGATTAGGTTCTACAGTTTACGAATATCCGATACTCCCGCATTTGCGGGAGATAGGAATTGAACTGTTCAGGGGTGAAATATATATACACCTAACGTTCTGGTAATTAAATTACATCCTTCTTTTCCTCTTTAGAAACAGTGGACTAGATGACATGAATATTCGACTGCACTTTGGTTTCAGGTTGACGGGACTTCTTATCTGATTGCCTGCCCGCATAGTGACTTGTCCACCAAGCAAGCAGCACCGCTTTGAGGACGACAAGGGATACCTCTGAAGTGACCGCCCATTGGCCTACTACGTGCTACTCGAGTTCTGAGAGTGACGGCTATTCATGGAACAATATTTTATTTATTTAGATAATCAAGCTACTCACGCAAAGTCATGAATTATTGCGACTATCGTTGCAAGGTAGGTTCCATGCGTTGACAACACGTCCCTGAGCGGATTATGGAGCTTAGACCAAGTCCAATCAAAATTCTACGATTTGATCATCGGAAATTGACTCATTTCCGAAGCAGATTATTTCTTCTTCTTCCCCTCCCTGTCGGCAGCTTCAGCTTCCTCCACGATCCCTGTAAACATCCGGACTACCCCCTTTGCAATCACCCACGCGAAACCTGCTACAAGAACCACCCACCCTGCTGTTGGAACTAGTGAACGGGGGAATACGTTCAGCAAGTATGGATCCAAGATCACATCCACCAACACGGGAGGGACATTCTCCATCAGTGTCGCATTGAGCGTGAAATAGTCCGCTGCGGCGTGGATCCGGAGGAAGAGGACCGAGTCCGAGGGGGATGGCGATGAGGAAGAAGGGGGCTGACGTGTACCTCTGCCTACTTTGCCGGTATTCGGCTCCGGATTGGCCGTCTGTAGGGAGGCGAGGCGTGCAGAGGAGAAGGCAGCGATGGAGGACATCAGAGATGCATCTTCGAGGGTGCTGGGGAGGGTGTGAGTCGTAAGGGTGAAGGCGGTCGGTTGCTGCTGTTTTGTTAGACTCGATATCTGTTCACCATATATTCAATGTAACGCATATGTAGTTAAGGCTTTAATGTATTTGCCCAAGAGGCAAGAACGATATACCAAGCTAGGAAAGGGGATAGGTATCCTACTGTTGCCGACCAGCAAACCCTCACTTCATACCGCTGCTCCGGGGTCAAGTCCTCTAGGAAAAACCATGACTCCGTTCCTAGGGGCGCATCCTCAGTCGGGAACGACGCGTTCAGATACGTTCGCAGCACGCTGGCCTGCGGTGACAGCCTCTCCAGCCCGAGGTCATCGGGGGCTGGGCTCTGGGAAGGGATGGGAATTGAGGCAGGTGCGAGAAAGATGGTCTTTTCGACGTTGGCCTGGCAGGGCCGGGAGAGAAGGGGTAGAAACAGGAGGAGGGGTGCAAGGACGTGCATTTTGGTTGGCTGATGGGATACCCGATGGAATTGAGTGGGGTCTCATCGGCAGCATCCGACAGCTGGCGGCATTCTATCTGTTCAGCCTTGGAACGGAGCTCGGAATATACTGTTGTTTGTCCTGAATAGTACTGTTAGCGTATTGAACAACAGGAGCAGCGGAGCCTGTATTCCTAGAAGAACAGATAGAAAAGACATGGATCGGAAATAGGCAACAAATCTCCGGTCGCAGACTGAGAAACTCAATATTCCAATAATGAAGGATTCATTACTAGGAAACTGCACGTGCGACGGTACTAAGCATTATTCTGATGTGTTTTTTAGGTGATGATAGCTCCTGTTTGGTCCGAGACCAAATGTATCTTCTGCCTAATGAGTAATTGAGACTCGAGAAGACAAAAACATATCAACGGCGTGTACATAGACAGTTATAACGATAGCATATAGTGGGCAAATGCAGATATTAGACGTACCTTGTAGACGAGCTGCCATAGGATGATGGACAATAATGGATCGTCGATGTCTGCTGTCCGGAGTGGATCTTCCGACGGACCGCGCATGCCGTCATCCGCAGCGCTTAGTCAGCGATCGCGATCAGGTGATGCCCCTGAACGGCCGACCGGCCGCTGGCCGGCCGCACCGGGGGGCGGTCACGGGGAGGAGTCCGGCCAATGATGTGCGCCGGCTTTCGAGCGGCCCCGCGGGCTTTCCCAAGAGGGACAGGTAAACAGCACATCGCGAACCAACTAGGCGGATACAGCGAACTCCCGCCGCTGCCAGCGCAGGTGTGGCTCCGGCGTTGTTGTTCGCTGGCCCTTGCACAACAACAAAAACGTCTTGGCCGGTCCTGCAGAGCCTCCCGAGTCCTGCTCTCCTCGTCGCCTCGTTCAACTCCTCCTCTCCCATCCTCTCTCCCCCCCTTCTGCACCCAGGGTCTCCCCCGTCCCTGAAGCCTCGTCGACCTTTTCCTGTCTTTGTATTCCCCTGGAAGAGCGGTCGAGCCCTTCCCCTCCCCGGGATCCTCGTGACCCTCACAGCTTAATCTCTTGAAATCTCCGCCCATCCATTCCACACGTCAAGATGAGAGAAGTCATCAGCTTGAACGGTTCGTCTCCCCATCAGCCATCTGTTCGAGTACGGAAGGGCGCGTTCTGACGTTTGTGAGGACAGTCGGCCAGGCTGGTTGCCAGATCGCTAATGCCTGCTGGGAGGTATGAGTGACATTCGTCCTAACCCAGAAAGAGATCTATCTCGACTTACAATAATGCCATTGTTTTTAGCTTTACTGCCTTGAGCACGGCATCCAGGTATGCGGGAACCCTTTCTTTGTGTCACTCCGACATGCAGCATAGCGACGCCCCCTTTTTGTTCCTGGCAGCGCCGTTTCTGACAAATCCTGGTCCCGCAGCCCGACGGTTACCTGACTGAAGAACGCAAAAACGCCGAACCCGACTCGGGATTCAGTACCTTCTTCTCCGAGACCGGTATGTATAAAAAACATCGATTTTCCTATTCGGCCTCCTGTCTCCTGACACCTTGTTCCCCTTACCGCAGGTCAGGGCAAGTATGTTCCTCGTACCATCTACTGTGATCTCGAGCCCAATGTGGTCGACGAGGTCCGCACTGGTCCCTACCGCAGCCTCTTCCACCCTGAGCAGATGATCACCGGCAAGGAGGATGCGTCGAACAACTACGCTCGTGGCCACTACACCGTTGGCAAGGAGATGATCGACCAGGTTCTCGACAAGGTCCGTCGCGTTGCCGACAACTGCTCTGGTCTCCAAGGTTTCCTGGTCTTCCACTCTTTCGGTGGTGGTACCGGCTCTGGTTTTGGTGCCCTCCTGATGGAGCGTCTGTCTGTCGACTATGGCAAGAAGTCCAAGTTGGAGTTCTGTGTCTATCCAGCTCCCCAGAATGCCACATCGGTCGTTGAGCCCTACAACTCCATCCTGACTACCCACACCACCCTGGAGCACTCTGACTGCAGCTTCATGGTTGACAACGAGGCCATCTATGACATCTGCCGTCGCAACCTCGGCATTGAGCGTCCTGGTTACGAAAACCTCAACCGTCTGATCGCTCAGGTCGTCTCTTCGATTACCGCGTCCCTCCGCTTCGATGGCTCGCTGAACGTCGACCTGAACGAGTTCCAGACCAACCTGGTGCCGTATCCCCGTATCCACTTCCCTCTGGTCGCGTTCGCGCCGGTGGTTTCTGCCGCTAAGGCTTCTCATGAATCCAACTCCGTCAACGAGATCACCATGTCTTGCTTCGAGCCCAACAACCAGATGGTCAAGTGCGACCCCCGCAACGGCAAGTACATGGCCACCTGCCTGTTGTACCGCGGAGACGTCGTCCCCAAGGAGACGCACGCGGCAGTTGCCACCCTCAAGACCAAGCGCACCATCCAGTTCGTCGACTGGTGTCCTACCGGTTTCAAGATCGGTATTTGCTACCAACCACCACAGATGGTGCCAAACGGCGACCTTGCCAAGGTCCCCCGCGCTGTGTAAGTGCCATTTTGTTCAGTTATGATTTGAACTGTCGTGCTAACCAAGTTGCAGCTGCATGCTGTCCAACACCACCGCTATCGCCGAGGCTTGGTCCGCTCTCGACCACAAGTTCGATCTTATGTACTCCAAGCGTGCCTTCGTCCACTGGTACGTTGGTGAGGGTATGGAGGAGGGTGAGTTCTCTGAGGCCCGTGAGGATCTGGCTGCTCTGGAGCGCGACTACGAGGAGGTTGCCAGCGACTCGCTTGAGGAAGAGGCCGAGGGCGAGTACTAGATGGAGGCTCCATCTTTGCAGATATCGGGGGGAACGGGGAGCTGGATAGTGAGCTGCTTTGGTGCAGTGTTCTCGCGAAAAGGTAACATGCACCGAGCCCCGTAATATACCCATCACATGCCTGGCCCTTGCTTCCCTTTTTGGCGCATTGGAGAGAAGTCTTTCCGGAGGCTCTATATTCAAATCTGTTTTGGTTCGGACCGAAAGGAAGACTAGATTGACCATTTGAGGACAGATTATTATTTCATACTTACTAGGAGACACGTACAAGTTTAATATCCTTAAGACAAGTAATGTAATTATCATTTCATCAATATAGAAAGCCTTCTGTGACTTTGAAGTATGTACCACTGGTCAGATACCTAGGTATGACGCCATGTCATCCACTGTCGGATTGGGCGGCCTGGGCGCCGCTCCTGCGAGGGGAAACGGGGACGCAGGTAATGGTATTTTTGAATTGAGAATGAAAATGAGAAAAGATCAGCCATACTGCAATCTAGGAATAGGAAGTCCGGAGAAGACTTTGATAAGCGTGATGTAGTGGTGGTACGAGCTCAAACGACGGTCCAAGGCGGTACGTTACATAACATAGCGAGAGGGTCCGTCCCGTAACGTAAGCCGAAGCTCTCCCCAGCCCAGCCAGGGTCGACATTCAACTCTAGGTCAAAGTTCCGTCTATTGTCAAGCCGATTGCATATCTCGTTCGTGAGCACCCGACAGCGGGCTGCGACTCCTACCCTCGCTCGCTCGTTGTCTTCGCCGTCGGGCTTCGTTTATCGTTGCTGCATCCCGGCACTGCTTTCGTGCTTGCTGGTTCTGCTTTGTCCCCCTCCCCCCCGACTGGCGCTTGGGCCCTCAATGTCCGTGGCCTCCTTTGGCTGACCTGACTTTGAAATTCCCACCGTCGACTTGCTACGTACCTAGGTGACTTGGGAAGTGCTCAGAAGGAGAGGAGATTATCTGGTCCCGGCAGAGATCATGCCAGATATCAGTGAGTATCATAGATAGCCCCTGTAGCAACAGGCACAAGGGGTTTCGCATCAGGGTACCTCTACTGCCATATCTTGGACGACGGAGCTAACAGATCGTCCACTTTGCGCAACAACAGCCCACCAGAATCTTAATCTCACGCCGGAGGAGAAGCGTCTCTTCTACCAGCTCTTCCAAGCCGCCGATACCACTAACCTCGGTGTCATCACCGGCGAGGTTGCTGTCCCGTTCTTCGAGAAGACGAAATTACCCCCAGATACCCTTGGCCTGGTATGTCGTGAACTTCGAATCGAGACAGCGGATGTCAGGGAATTAGTGAGAATGAGAGGCTGATTGACGCTTTGGTTTGCGACAATAGATATGGCAGATTGCGGACACGCAGAACAGAGGACTCCTGACCCCGTCCGGGTTCAGTGTCGTACTCAGGTTGATTGGACATGCACAGGCGGGTCGCGCGCCGACGGAGGAACTGGCGTTGCAGCGTGAGTATTGCGGAAGCAGCTGTGAAGGAGGTAACAATGGATGGCTAACGAGATCCCTTCTTGTACAGCCGGTCCGTTACCGAGATTCGAAGGCTTAACGGATCCTCCTCCCAATCCTCCCCCAAACCCTCGCGCTTCTAATGCCGGCGCGACCAGTCCTCCCCCAAATGCTGGTGGACCGATCAGGGTTCCCCCACTGAATCCCGACGATGTCAATAAGTTCATTTCCCTCTTTGAAAAGTCGGATGTTCAGAATGGGGTCATTTCAGGTACCGATAAGGTGCAATGCATTCATACTGCGAATTACTGACGTGGGATACTCCACAGGCGAGACTGCGAAGCAGATATTCGAACGTGCAAGGTTACCAAATGAAGTCCTGGGCCGGATATGGAACCTGGCGGATACCAAGCAGAGAGGAGCTTTGGATGCGACAGAGTTCGTTATCGCAATGCACCTTCTTACTTCCTACAAGACAGGTGCGATGAGAGGCATTCCCCAAACTCTACCTCCTGGCTTGTACGAGGCGGCCGCTCGGAGGGGAGGCCGCCCGTCTACTAGTGCGGGATCACGACCAGTCTCTGATATACCACCTGTTCCGGCTATCCCGAAGCAGTTCACCGGTCCGCAGCGGACACAGAGCCCCATTAACAGACAGCAGTACGCATCACCTCTCTCTGCCCAGTCTACAGGTGGAGACTGGTTGATTACTCCCCAGGAGAAGGCGCATTTTGATAACATCTTCGCGACTGTGGACACGGCAAAAGCAGGAGTGATCACTGGCGATCAGGCGGTTGCATTCTTCAGCAATGCACAACTTCCAGATGAAATCCTGGCGCAGATCTGGGATCTTGCGGATATTGATGCTGATGGGCAATTGACAAAAGATGAGTTTGCTGTCGCCATGTATCTGGTCCGGCAGCAGCGCACTAAGAAAGAGCCTCTCCCGCAGACACTTCCTCCGGGTCTGGTTCCCCCGAGTATGCGCCGTCAGGCTCCTTTAAAACCTGTACAATCACCAGCTCCGGCTCCAGCACCTGTTCCGCGGTCGGCGGCTGAAGATCTCTTTGGTCTCGATTCCTTCAGCGCACCGCCGCCAGCCGCTCCTTCTCAGGTGCCTCAATCGACCGGAGGCTCGAATCCGCCGTTCCAGTCCCCTGGATCGCCATCTACAAGGGCATCTCCACAAGGTTCCTCTACGGCGTTTAAGCCCTTTGTCCCATCATCGGCTTTTGGCCAAAGCCTGAATCCGCAATTGACCGGCTTCCGGCCTACGTCTCCACCGGCCAGTTCACCAGCGCCGCCCTCTGACGATCTACTGGGTGACAACGATCCGGAAGAAAGCAAGAAGCTTACGCAGGAGATCACTGAACTTGCCAATCTGTCTAACCAGATTGGCTACCTGTCAAAAGAAACGCAGAATGTGCAAGCGAAACGTTCGTCTGCAGAACAGGAGCTCGCGCAGTCCTCGCAGCAGAAGCGTGACCTTGAGGCGCGACTTGCCCAGGCTAGGAAGATGTATGAACAAGAGGTGAAGGAGTTCAAAGCCCTTGAGGAGCGACTGAATGCCTCCAGGGCGGAGACGAAAAAGCTCCAGCAAGAGTACGCCTTGGTCGAAGGAAGCCGGCAGGATTTGCAGAACCAATACAACCAGGTATCGGCTGCATTGGCGGCTGATCAGAGCGAAAACGCAAGCCTGAAGGAGAAAATTCGTCAGGCGAACGCTGAAGTCAGCCAGCTCAAACAAATACTGGAGAAGACACGCTCTGAAGCCCGTCAGCAGAAAGGTCTTGTTGCCATCAACAAGAAGCAGCTAGCCACCGTGGAGGGTGAACGGGACAAGATTCAGGGCGAGATTGATGCGCTCACGAAGGAAAAACAAGAGCAGGAGGAGAGTGCCGTGCCTCCCACAGTGGCCAGTACCCCGGCGGTTGCCAGCCCAGCTGCATCAACGGCGAGTCAGAAGACGAACCCTTTCTTTAGGCGGACTACTACAGGCTTATCGGAGAATACCTTGTCACCTTCCGGTGCCCCAAGCGATCAACAAAGTGCGTTTGACAATCTGTTTGGTCCGTCTTTCGCTCCTCCATCGACTTCTACTCCTCCGCCCCCAACCTCTTTCCGAGCCGGGTCTCCTCCTGTTCAACAGGCAAGGGATGCTTCCAAGTCCCCAGACACATCCGGAGTCCCAACTCCTTCTGTCTCTCCACCCCCATCTACGTCAGGTCATCCTACAATGTCAGGCAGTGCCGCTCCGGCATCCAGCGAACTTGGCCGGGTATCCGCGTCAACAGAGAGGGAGAAACCCGCGGAACAGTCCCCCTTTGAAGAGCCACAGGAGACCCCTGCAACCCAGCAAGAGGACTCTAAGACGACACCGTTCCCTGATATGCCAGCCAGCCCCGGTGCAAGTGATACGAAGCAGGGTGAAGCTAAGGATCTAAGCTTCGATGAACTGTTCGGTGGTGCGGCACGTGAACGATCTCAATCTCAGAAGGCGTATGATTTTGATGAGGCGTTTGCCGCTATGAAGCTTCATGGTACAGGGCAGAACAAAGCCAACGGTGCTGCTGAGACCGAGTTTCCGCCGATCAGGGAATTCGATAATGACGATGACAGCACCGATAGCGAGGCTCCAATGGGTTTCGAAGACAACTTCACACCTGCCTCCCCGCCGCGAAACCCGGAGTCGTCCAGGTCCGATTCAATAGATGCATCACAACTGCAGGCCTTCCCTGCCCCGGGAACGGGCACTTTGCCAACACAGTCTCCTGCGCCGGATGCCCAGAAAACCCCCGCAAGCCATGACCAGAGTGCTTCGAAGGAACCTGCCGACTTCCCGCGTGAATTCAATGGTCTCTTGCCGACCCGTTCGGACCCTACGGCACCACCAGACGCTCCTCACTCCGTGGAATCGTCGACTGGCGCCCCTGTCGTCGGCGGAGAGCCGCAGCGGGATACTTCCAAGAACGGCACGGCGGCGGCCGAAGGGAAAAAGCCTGGTGCTCCAGACTTCGAGGCGACCTTCGCTGGATTTGATCTGGCTCCTGCCAAAGAGACGGATGACGACGACGATGATGAATTCGAGTCTCACTTGAACAAAAATTCGACAGAGTTTGACTTTTCATTTGACTCCCCGTCCCAATCAAAGGCGGCAGCCTCCGCTGCGAACACTAGCGCGGGAAATGTAGCGTCCTCCGACTTCTTCAATTTCGACAACAACGTTAATGCCTCTGATGCATTTTCACAGAAGTCACCGCCACAGTCTGCCCATGGGAACGCGACGACGCATGATTGGGATGCCCTCTTTGCCCCCCTTGGAGGCTCCAAAGCTCCTGAAAGTGGGAGTAGCGGAGGCTCCAAGCCGGCCCAATCACCGTCGCCTACGGCTCCTCAGAATCGTCAGCCAGGGTGGGCGCTGGCAGCTGACTCAGGTGAGGATGATATGATAACGTAATCGATCACCGAGCGAAACAGATCACCGAGCGAAACACCCACCAACGCCATTATTATTAGATATCTAATTATCTCACCACACCACCCCTAAATTGAAGCTATTTACATGTAAAATAATTGCCTATTTACTA
>Ga0207748_1000222_pt1 | contig 52866 bp, 61 predicted proteins | sample HigsolmetaGSP13D_FD_184841 | JGI IMG/M metagenome (GOLD analysis project Ga0207748, IMG submission 184841) | High solid enriched microbial communities from the Joint BioEnergy Institute, USA - SP1-3-D (SPAdes) | ecosystem: Engineered > Bioreactor > SSF (Solid state fermentation) > Aerobic >...
CCCCCCCGCAGTGTCCTCTTTTTTCACGACTTTTTGTGCTTTGAGCTCAAGCGCAGTGTCGCCCACTCACGGCTTCATGTGTCTTGTTCTTCCCCCCTCACGCATGCGGATGGAGGCAGGATGTCGCACCTGATGCATCCCTCTCGCAGTGCATCATGCTGCCGTCCCCCGCCGTTGACCATGGGGGAGGGCAGAATTTTGTGTGGCTGCTTGTTGCCATCCTATTCTTGTTTCTGTGTTTCAGCGTGTTGTGTGGACTAGACTGACATTGGGCTGCTTCCTGGTTTCTGCAGACATCTTCTGAGGGTCAAGATGAATGTGTCATCTACGGGGTGTCAGCCATGCAAGGCTGGCGGATCAGCATGGAGGACGCTCATGCGGCTGTGCTAGACCTGCACGCAAAATACTTAAGCCCCTCTGGCCAGCCCACTGACCCAGCGAAGCGACTTTCGTTCTTTGGTGTCTATGATGGGCATGGTGGAGATAAGGTCGCCCAGTTTGCGGGGGAGAATGTTCACAAGATTGTAGCAAGGCAAGAGTCGTTCGCAAGGGGTGACATTGAACAAGCCCTAAAGGACGGCTTTTTGGCCACTGACCGGGCCATCTTGGAAGGTTTGTGGCAGCGCCTACCTGCAGCGGGTGGTCCGGACCACGATGGACCGCATGGCTAATATGTGTCAGACCCGAAATATGAAGAAGAAGTCTCTGGCTGCACTGCATCTGTGAGCATAATTTCCAGGGACAAGATCTGGGTGGTATGTACACCACTTGTCGTCTCAACTTCCCTGCTCCATTCTGCTCACTGAAGATAGGCAAATGCGGGCGACTCGCGGTCTGTTCTCGGTGTCAAGGGTCGTGCAAAGCCACTTTCTTTCGACCACAAGCCGCAGAATGAAGGTCTGTGATATCTTGACCGACCGATCCCTAGTTTTCTCTCCGGTCCTCACAATGTCCCATAGGCGAGAAAGCGCGTATAAGCGCCGCAGGTGGCTTCGTCGACTTTGGACGGGTCAATGGCAACCTGGCCCTGTCCCGCGCCATCGGTGATTTCGAATTCAAGAAGTGCGCTGATCTCGCACCCGAACAGCAGATCGTTACAGCCTACCCCGACGTCACCGTTCATGAGATTACCGAGGATGATGAGTTCCTCGTCATTGCCTGCGATGGTGCGTTCATCTGAATTCTACGAGTTATCTCGCTTTTCTTCTTTCTATTATTCCCATTGCTGAAATATCATCCTACACCGCAGGTATCTGGGATTGCCAGTCGTCGCAAGCTGTGATTGAATTTGTCCGGAGAGGAATCGCAGCCAAGCAGGAGCTGTATCGGATCTGCGAGAATTTGATGGACAATTGCCTGGCCTCCAACAGCGAGACCGGAGGTGTCGGATGTGACAACATGACCATGGTCGTTGTTGGACTCTTGCGCGGCAAAACCAAAGAAGAATGGTATAATACAATTGCAGAGCGGGTTGCTAACGGGGATGGCCCTTGCGCTCCGCCCGAGTACGGCAAGTTTTGCGAGCATTCCACGGATTCGAAAGCCCTACTGACTAACGGGCTGTAGCTGAATTCCGCGGCCCTGGTGTCCGACATCAGTTCGACGAAAGCCCGGATGACTATGAACTTGAGCTCGACAACCGGCGTGGCATTAGTGTCAGTTCCGGCAGAATCATACTCCTTGGTGACGGCACAGAAGTCCTGACTGATCAGAATGAGGAGGGTCTTTTCGAAACCGACGAGGACAAGGAGCTCGAAAGCAAGGCGCAGAAAGGCAAGACGGACTCCGCCCGGAACGAGCGCGAGGGGACTCCAGGTCCCCAATCGAACCGCGAGGCAACACCGCAGGGCGGCGAGACGGCTGAGAACGCCCCGAAGATCTCGGAATCTCCTTCGTCCACCAACACCGAACCATCGACCGGCACTGGCGCTGGAAACCAAGCGGCCGCCGAGAAATCTGAATCTTCGTAGTTCCGGAGTCCCAACCCCCCTTTTACTGTTTTTTTGGTTCTGAAAGCGATAACGGTGTGATCCTACGATTTCCTTCTGACAGCGCTAAGCCAACCTTCATTCCTTGCCATGCCTTTTTTTTCTCACCCCGTCACAGTGGAGGAGGCGGCGGTATGGGTGATACAGCCTTTGGAGAGTCGTTTCTTCTCTGTCGAGCCTGGGTGGCTTCTTCTGAGGCGTATGGAGCATCCAGGCCCGCAAGCGCCATGCCTCGACGAGGATACGTCTATTTACGTCTTTGTTGAAGATACCGCACGTACAACCCACTTGTCTCACTCCCACACCCATATTTCTTCCTTTTTCCTATTCTTGTTCCCTTTCCCCCCTACCTGTTTCTCTGTCATTATCGTCATGTCTCTAGGGCTGTGTTGTGGGACGTGGCAGCGAGGGCCCAGCCGGGATGGATCGGTTGGCTGTAGGGAGGGCTGTCAGAGCAGAAGGGATGGGAGCGATCCACGGCGGGATTACACACATCAAGGCGTAACCGGTACTTTTTTTTTAAGTCTACACGTTTGCGATCATCTTAGCTTGCTTGGACTGGAATCGTACTTGTTGAATCCTCTGAAGCGGACTCGACACATGCCCTGGCTGATCCATAGAGAGATGATGATGTACTATCTATCCATTGACATGCCCGAGAGAATCTTTTTCAATGGCCTCTAGCTCTGTCGTCATAGTTTCAACACAGCTATGGTAAAGCATCGATTTGCGGTAGCTCTCACTGCTTCGCAGCGTAAGACGGTCTGTGGGGATCCTGGAACCATGACGTGAGCGGGAGCACGAGCATCGAGGGCTGAAGAGGCGGCCCTCCGCGCTGCGCTCGTCCTGGACCGCCAGGCTGCGGTTGTTATTCTCAATCTCTCTGTATCCTGCGGATTACGGTCGCTCTCGCCTGCATCAGACGTTCTTGGCTCCCGTCCGGGGCGCCCACATGCCTCGACTCTTGGTCGTCGACCGTCAGCGCAGAGATTTCGTCCACGCATCCCCACTGCCGCCGCCTCCAGAAGCTCCGGCGCCCAGGGCCCACCGCTTGGTGTCGGGCCCCTGAGCGACCGTTGTCCGCCATTAATTGCTGTCCGCCAGTCCGTTGACCAAAAGTTCCAGGACCTCGCGTTCCCCGGCCGCTGCGACCTGTTTGCGAAGCAGGGCTCCTTCAACCACCATGTCGTCTCCTTCCTCCCCCAACAACACCGCCGGCAAGCGCAAGCGAAGCAGCTCCTCCCTCCTGGCCGACCACGACCCCAAACCCTCCACCGCGGACCAGTTGCAGCCCTCGTCGCGCGACGCCTCTGGCGAGGAAGGTGACGAGTCCGCCGTCCCGGAGGTGTTGCCCGGCAAGCACAGGAAGTCGATCGATGCCGCGAGCAACGTCCCGCCGACGAAGCGCGCCCGGACTCGCTCCGGCGTCATGACCGACAGCCACGCGACCACCGGCAATGGCGTTGCAGAGGGTCCCTCGATAGCCAGGGAGGATCCGGGGGAGCCGTCGGAGACTACCGAAGCCAGCATCGACATCGAGAACCGTTCGAAGCGGAAGACGCTTCCGCCCCTCAAGACATCGACATCGACCGCTGCAGGCGGCAAAGAAGAGCCTGGGGAGGACGACAGGTTTATGAAGCCGCCGGAGAGAGCCGGCCTAAAGGATCCTGCGGGCTACAAGACGAACCCCCCTCCCACGGGGAGGCCGGTGCGGGTGTACGCTGACGGTGTCTTCGATCTGTTCCATCTTGGGTACGTTTGCGTTGGGAACCGGAAAACCCGGGCTTGAACTGCAAGTCAATTGAGTGTCCAACCACTGACGAAAACAATGCTGGCAGACACATGCGGCAACTCGAGCAGGCGAAGAAGGCCTTTCCGGAGGTCTATCTTATTGTCGGAGTCACCGGGGATGAAGAGACGCACAAGCGTAAAGGCCTCACCGTCTTATCCGCCCGGGAACGAGCAGAGTCCGTTCGTCACTGCAAGTGGGTGGACGAGGTCATCCCGGACTGCCCATGGATCGTCACGCCGGAGTTCCTGGAGAAGCACAAGATCGATTACGTTGCGCACGACGACATCCCATACAGTGCGGAAGAAGGCGATGACATCTACGCCCCGATCAAGGCGCAGGGTAAATTCCTGGTCACCCAAAGAACGGAGGGTGTCAGCACCACAGGCATAATTACGAAGTACGTCCCCCGTCTTTCTGGGAACGAGTCCGACTGATCACTCCAACCCCACAGGATCATCCGTGACTATGATAAATATATCACCCGGCAGCTCAAGCGTGGCGCCTCGAGACAGGAGCTCAATGTCTCGTGGCTCAAGAAGAACGAGCTTGAGATCAAGCGCCACGTGGCCGAACTGCGCGAGAGCATCCGAAACAATTGGACGGCGACAGGGCAGGAGCTGACCAAAGAGCTCCGCCAGCTCTGGCAAAACAGCCGGCCCAGTAGCCCCGCGCGCAGCGCGAGGAACAGCGTCGATATGGGTGGCTCGCGCAGCAGTGGGACCGTTGGCAACGGGGGGCAGAAGACGATCCCCGAAAGCCCTGGTGGGGCTGGAAGGAACGAGGATTTTGCGACAGGGTACAGTTTGGGATTGATTGGAGGTGTCAGAGCATGGGTTGGTGTTCGATCTTTTCTTCTCACCCCATCCCCCCTCCCCTACTAACTATCTGTCGATCAACAGTCAAAATATGTGATTGATCAGACATTGACATTGGTGACAACAGATGATGCGCAGCCGTAGATCTCTCTTCCGTGAGCAGCCCAGTCAGCCGCCTTCGGTATATGGAAGCGACGAGGAGCACGAGCACGACAATAGCAACGCGTCCCACGAGCATCCCGAGCTGCGAGCAGGATCCACTGCCAAAGAAGGTCAGGTTGCGAACTAGGTCGGCGTCGGATCCGAAACCGTCGAAGTAAGAGCTAGAGCCATTTCTTTATTAAACCCATTCCTCCTCCCCCATCCATTGAGAGCATGTAAGTGACGGCCCTGAAGTAATGACGCGCCGGCATATGCCGGAGACGACTCTATAGCAGCAAAGTTCCCAGTTACCTGTTTGGTGCAGGTCTCAGTTCTCTCTCTTTTTTATAATTAGACTCCGTCTTAACTCTCCTGTTCCTTTCAATATGCAACATGATCTAGAGCTGCGTGTGGCATTTACTTTATAAGTCAGAACGAGAACAAGAACAAGAAGCGTGCAAGAGTGACGATGAGCGGCATGTTAGAAAATAAAATGGAGTGTTTGGTATGCATGGACTATCAGGATAAGCGGCTAAACAAATTTTAACAAGAAGGATTGAAATAAAATAACCTATATTTTTAAAGAGAAATCATGATGTACTCAGCAAATTGAAAAGAATGAATTTTGAATTGTCTGGTTATCATTGTCTTTTACTGTCTTGTTTGTTTTGTATGGTCTGGATGTGGGCAGTCCGGGCTTCTCTCCAGATCAAGGGGGTGATGGATAGCAGTTACAGTATGAACTTTCAGTTTTCTCCTTCTTTTACACTACTGCATTTGCATAATCTCTCTAAGTTTTGGGTACTTAGTCTATATGACCAATATTTATACTGTCTCGTCCCGTCCTGTGTGCATCACAACATGACCCTCGGTCAAGTACTGTACCTAGATTTATCCCGATGGAAGTACGGAGTAGATAAGAGGTACTGTACCTCCAGCTAACGCGGAGACTTACGGAGTAGTCCATACCTGGTAAGTCTCTCCCCCTTCCGTCCCGAGTCCCGACCATGGTACTCTACATGTGCTTATCTGGGATCATCCCCATTCCTCCGCGTCAGATTAAGCACCCAACCTCATTCTGCCCAGTCTTCAACGTTTCAAGTCTTGGCCCCCACCGGGGCAGGGGTTGAAACGTATCATGTTGCGTCGCATACTACTGTATGTGCATGTATGTACTGTACATAGTTGCGCCACAATGCAATGCGGGGTACTTTGTATCTATTTACCTACCTAGGTAATAGGAGGTAGGTACTACATAGTGAATTATCTCGGTTGGGATGTGCTCGCGCCCCCCGCTTCCGCGGCTCGTAGGTCAGATGAGATAGGTAGGTAGATAGGTACGAGTATGTTAGGTAAGTACATTACTTCTGTTGGACATCCTAGCTAAGTACATACCTAGGTAAGTAAGTACACAGCATTTGCTCTCTTGTGGATACACCGAGGTTGTAGTAGGTAGTAGGTATCTACAGTACATAAGTAGCGGGTACCAGGAACTTGCCTAAAAATTATCAAAAAGTTCGACACTACCTATCGATCCATCCATCCACCATCTACATATCTCTCACCATGCCAGATGACCCAGATACATACAATCTTGATCCCAACTTCTTCTTCGACTCCGCAGGAATGAAAAACGAACACCAAAATACCATCCTCTCCGTCATCGTCATCATCCTCTGCTCTGCTTCCTCTTCTCTTCTGCATCCTATCAACACCGCAGCTCACTTTCGAATAAATTTGTCCTATATCGCACGGTCTGAAACCAACGAGCGCTAATCGGGCCTCGACCAACAAATATATATGAGGTGGGTATGTAGGTAGTGTATCTGTATCTATACCTACAACTCTGCTCGTCCTCATCCTATCTATCCTCATCTCTTCTCGCGCCTCATGTCAACATCAGGGCCGCGTGGATCCAATCCACACGTAATGTACCTGTATCTGTATGTGACGGAGGAGAAGGGGAAGAGGAAGGGGAAGGTGTGGGTGCTGATTGGGGTTCACGACGCCGGTCGTGGCGAGGTCTTTGAGGGACTGTTGTCTGTTCATTCATCATGATAATGGGCGGTGTTTTTTTCCGACTGATTCGAGGCAAGGCGTACTCCATTTCGCTCAAAAAGCAGCTTTTTTGGATTGGATATAATAATTTCCATGCATACATGAGAGAGCCTTGATTCGTCTTGTTCTGTTCTAGGACACATCTCTGAGCAAGCTATTAAGGAAAAACTCCGATAGATGATGACAAACAGGGTACTACTACTGCTGCTGCTGTAGTACTTCTACTGTACTATGTATTGGTTGGTCTGATCTGATCTGATCTGAGCACAACACAGTGCTCTTTTCAAGGATCCATCGGTACCATTCTGGGGAAACATCGTCACGTCATACACTCCATTCAGAGGTGAATTAAAAGGAATCTGTTTTCAGTGTTGATTTATTTATAAATATCGAGAAAGAGTCTCCTCGGAAAGGACGCGAGACAGATATCACCAGTGGGTTATTTGTTGTTATTACTGGGCGCTTGGTCATATTATGATATCAAGACAGAGCTCGTCCGGTCTCAAGATGAAAGGTATCTATGGGCCCTGTCACCGGAGGAAGCCACTTGACCTGATGTGATATCAGGTGGTCACTTCATTCACCTCTTTGCTGTTGCCATAGAGTGAATTCAAGCAGCTAGGAGCCCTCCCGATTTTGTTTTGACAGCTTTTGTTCAGGAGCTGCAAGGTGAAGGGACCTGAACACTCTGTCGACCTTACTTTTCTTTCTTCATCTTTCCCACCTGTTCGATCTTCCAGTCTCTGTCCCCAAGTCCGCTGAGGATTCACATCTTAGCAAAGTACAAGACAGCACGTCCATCCATTCTTGTCAGGCTGCCTGGGAGCTGACAGCGACAACCAGTCACTCCTTCCCATTCTTCTCATTGGCATTACTCAGAACTCAGACACGGTCACCTCCATCTATCTGACTTTCTGTCCATTTTTGACTTCAAAATGGGCTATCTCGAGAACCTCCCCGCCGAACTGCTGCACCCCATCCTCGCGTCACTTGAGCAGAGAGACTTGAGGGCTCTACGAGCGGCGTCGCCGGCATTCTACAGCTTTGTCACCCCACGCGTCTTCAGCAGGATGTTCTTCAATGGGAACCCTACGGTGCCGAAGAAATTGCGGCACTTTCTGAAGCGGGCTGACCTCCGTATACACCTCGAGGAGCTCATCTTCGTCACATCGCCCCTCTTCAACGAAGAGGACTGCACTGAAGAGGCCATCCTGCGGATGAAGAGGATCGGGCGCCTGCTTGCTCGGTATGAAGATGTTAGGATCAAGAGGGTCACAGTGTTTGGTGTGTATGGAGGCATGGGCTTGCTGGGCTTCCTTGGGCTCACGGGCATCACGACGATCAAGTATGTCTCCGGTAAGGTCGTCTGCTTCCACGGAAATAGCTTCAATGTGAGACTGTATCCCCAAGAGACTCCGCGCATAAGGCCGTTACTGGAGAGCTTGGAGACTCTAAACCTCCTGGTCGTAAACGACGCCGTTCTTCCGTCCGTCCTCAACTTCCTGCACGACATGCCCAACCTACGGGGGCTCTATTTCAGGTGCTCCGGTCCAACTGAAACCTGCAGGCGCGCACCTGTCATTGATGGACCTGATCTGCCACTGCCCGTGACTCTCCGGAAGATAATGCTGTCCAGTTGCACCATTACGTGGAGATTGCTCAGGCGAGATATTTTCCGGGCGCCGCGGATCGAGGAACTGACATTCGTCGACGTGAACCTCGACTCCCTGGAGTTGTATCTTCCGTATCCTGGTCCACGTGAGGGAGTGGCTCTTTTCTGGCAGAAGTTTGTGGACGACCTAGACGCAAAGTGTAGCCGCTCTGGATCCCAGATGCGGTTAACTATGGGTTGGCTGACAGAGCTTCACCGGGCACCTGTCGCAATTGATGATTCCAGACTTCGCACCGTGACGTTACGGGTGGTGGATACATTTACCGATATGGTGGAGGCTGGGTGCTTCACAGCTGTCTAGACAGATATTGAAGAGCTCCTTTTCTCGAGTAGGATTAAGGTGTTGACATCTCCCCAGTTTTACCTCTTTGCAGTGTTCAATATGGCAGATTACCTGATCATCACGCGCTTTCCACCTCCATACATGTTATGGATCTGGAGTATACAACTTCCCCCTTTCCTACCTCCCGTCTCTGTCTGTATCTGCTTTGTCATCACGAACTACATATGCCGCCTCTATTCAAAGCCAGAAGGATGCTAGGGTTTTGACGGATCAGTGACATATTTCATTTTATCCCCTCAAATCTGCACAAGTTCATTGCTACTAGTGGATATCTGTACTTTACTATACCTTAGCTACTACCTACCTCCTACAATAAATGCATTGGTACCAAAGCATTCCCGCGTATGCTAATAAAGCGGAGCCGTTTGAACGTATGTAAACCAGCATGGAGACCTACCTAGGGGTATAAGCTTACCAGAAATACTGTCTTGTTTTGTGCCGCCTTGCTTATGTAGAGTATTAGAGGTTTAACCAGTCAGTAATTCGTACGGATCAGTGACTCAAACTGATGATTAATTTCTTCGGTTCAACTAGATAGGATGCTAAAGTCTGTTTAGACTGACGAGGTTGGGTAAGATTAAGTGGATGATCCCATTCCGGGAAGCTTCGATCGGCGGCAGCCTTCCTACCGGCTTAGCAAGGTAGGTCTATATAGGTACGTGGATGAGAAGGGCGGGAGTAACTTGCTGTGTGAAAGGACTGACTTGCCCGGTAGGTACTTGGATTCATCAGTTAGTCATGATTTGGGGTCCAGAGCAGACTGGTCTAGATGAGGGAACTACCAACTAGCAGGCATATACTCTCGAGGACCTGGATTGATTCAACGCATAGCTTTTGAAGACCTAAGACAAGAAAAAAAGCCCAGTCCCAAAAAATTCCGTTCCCAAGCCTTAAAAAACCAAACAAAACTTTCTATATATCTAATCTAAATCTGCAATGAAATGCAATGTGTATCTGGAGCTCTTATAATGTCTTCTTTTTCACAGGGCAAATAAAGTTTCAGTTTCAGTCTCATCAAGTCATCACCGGACCATATCGACCATGCGGACAGCACTGCTGTGGTATAGCATAGTATAACGTGTTCTTCCAGCTCGATGGTTTGTTTGCTTTGAACTCGTCTGTCAAATGGGAACCCTTATCACAGAGGGTCTAGGATAAGATAGGCCGAGCCAGCCTGAGAAAGTAAAATCATAGGACGAGAGAACAGGCAACTCAAAAGGCACGTTGCGAATAGGTGTCAAACGAGGTATCGCGATATCCTTGTACAAGCAGACATGTGGCGCTGCTTTTCTCTTTGAAAATGTTGGTAGATGATAATAGAAAGGCGTCCCTGACGCTGGTTATTCGTTGTTAAGTTGTCCACCTCCTGGGTTGTGACGACTGAACGTCTGGTCCAAGGCAGCTCGCTGAAATGGGGTAGAAACAGAGCCTGTTTGGTGTTTACTTTTCTCTGGTTGCTTGACGCGATCGGACCTTTCCTTATGGTGATTCCTGGTATCCTGGTACCGTATTCGTCGTGTGATGTTCCAACTTCGCTTCATGACTGGGCTATTACCGTTTACAAAGCGATCCGGATCTGATCGGCTCTCAAGCTGCTGTGATCGCGAGACGAGGCCTCCTGTGCCTCTCCTCTTCCTGTCTCTCGATCTCCTCCATCAAGCACGGCTTCTTGAATGCGACCCCTTCGATCGACGGGGTCTCCCCTGGAGGCGAACACATGACAGCCCGAAGCTGATCGCGCAGTTTGACCGCATCCCTCCTCAAGTCTTCCTCCAGAATGCTCTTCGCGAAGGCATCGCATCGCGCCGTGACGCAAAGGTCAAACGACCGTAAGCCGCGCACAAACAGCATCGGCGCGACCCAGGCTTCGTCGATCGCGAGTCGGATGCGCTTCCTGCCGATGATGATACCGCCCACAGCACTGCCGCTGAACCGTCCGATGTCCAGACTCAGTTGCAGCTCCTCGAGCCCTGGGAGCGCTTTGACGCGCATCCAGAAAAGGGCCCAGAGACGGTCATTGTGCGTGTGCGCGTAGATGGACGACCAGTGCTCCTCTCCAGCCATTGGCTGCCAGACGGGCATCCACTGAATCGTGAGACGCTTGATCGCACGAAGGCGCTCGGGGCAGACGCTGAGAGAGAAGGCAATGAACGTGTACAGGTCATCGACATCAAAGACAAGCTTGGAGTAGGGGATGTCAGCCGCCTCAGCATAGATGGCGCGACAGGTCCGCAGGAGCGAAAGAGACGAATTGCTCAACATCTCTGGGAGAAGCTGGTGCGTGTGTGGGTAGAGCATGCGGTCGCTGTGGCCGGCCACGCAGCCGTCATACACACGCCATCGTGCGGGCGTCACGGGGCAGCAATGCCGGTTGCGCTCAATGGAGGACGAGGTGTACTGGCAGCGAACGTGTCGAATCTTGCCCTTGAGCTGAACAAGGTGGACGGCCTCATCTCCAAAAACATAGTCGTATATGATCAGACGGACTTCCGGGGGGAGCTTCTGCAGGAAGAGGCAATCGGACTGCGGAGACATCGGACGCGCGAACGGGTCCACGGGCTTCCTGTGTCTCGAGGAGGTCGTGTCGATCTCCGGGGCGCAGATAGTACGGTTCTGGATCATCTCACGGATGGTCTCCTGCCATCGTCGGCCGGTGGAGTAGTAGTGCCAGATGGAGTATGGGTCGCGTAGAAGCCAGGCGTCGAAATGGCGCATCTTGACTGAGAATTCGAGAATATAGGCGAAGAACGAAGAGAAATAAAAAGAATTCTTCAAGGGGAGAGACAGAGCCAGACACAGACCAGACTTCTTTTCTATGCTCACGAGGAATTGCAAAACAGGAGCGCTATTGAGAATAGATGTCAGGGTATAGATAGATATAGACAAAAAACCGATCTATCGCAGCAACACGGGCGCAGAGAAAAAAGAGACTGGGAAATCCAGCGATCTCCGGGGTCAACGAGCACCGTCAAGGCAAAGGAAAAGGAGCGAGAGACCGGGGCACAGTGGCCCGTGGGAATATAGATGCGGCCGCCATGTTCAGTCCAAGGTCGTGCAGAGACGCTGCGTCGATGGTCGGGACTTCTCGGTGCGGAATGCGGCACTATGACGTCTTGTCCGGTATCCGTTGATACGGGATGCTTACAGGCACCAACCAGCGCGCGCGTAGTGGGGGCCGCAACGGGGCCCTGTATGCGTATCGCCAATACGGGATTCGTGACGGCGCTGGATTCGTCTCCGCGATGGGGCTTCAAGCAGCACAGAAAGGCAACCCAGCATAAAATAGAGCTCTGCGACGCGACGCACAGTGGCAGATCCGAAGCATTGCCTGTCTATGCTATCCAGCATTTGCAATGAGCGCTCTACGAACATTCCCTCCAATTGGACCGTAGATGCCGCCTGAAATGCAGTACCGCGCGAAACAGTGAAACGCCCTGCCATTGTCAATGATCGTCGAGTCCTCCCGGTGAGCCGTTTTGACTGAGCTCTGTCGGACCTAGAAATGCTCTTCCCCGTCATATAGAGAGCTGTATCCCACCGCAATTAACCCTTACGGGCTCCGATCAGCGTCGTTCCCCACGGTCTCCATTCCTTCCTGCGCCAGCAGCCCCATACCCTCTTCCAGGTCGCGCTCCTCCCCCCTGATGTCCTTCTGGGCACCAATGGTATCCCCACTATCTGCCGGATCCTGTGCTTCTTCCGCTCCTTGACGTCCCTCCCGGACCACTGCGATATAGATGGCGCTGCCCAAGATCAGCCCTGATCCCGCCCAGCTCACCGCAGACGGCGTGCTATTCCAGACAACCTTGTCATAGAACAGCGCGAACAGCATCTGCGTGTATACCATTGACGTGGCACGCGATCCATGGCCCGATGCAGTGGCTATCCGTGCAGACTGTCCCGGCAATGGCGGAGGTACATATGCCAATCCCGCCGTCATCAGGAACTGCAGGAAGAAACCGCACACCCCGAGCCCTAGGAGAAGGCTCCATTCGGTGAGGTTGCCAGGCAGCCGGAATGACACAGACGGGAGGACCAGCACAGCCACGATTGAGACCAACGTGGTGAAAGAGGAAAAGTAAGTCACACTGACGAGGGCATGGGCGCGTTTTCCGATCCAACGGATCGCGGTATATGCGCATGCGGAACCGAGAACTCCAAGGAGAGAAGCAACGATGGCGAGCATGTGGTGGTAGGAATCCACGGACTCGGGCTCTTCTGCGGCTCCGGACGCTGTGTTGTTATAGGGAACGGCGTCAGAGAATGGAGAGCCATCCCCTTTGAAAGCAGAGAACGGCCGTGCAATCAGCACGACACCCAGCAGCGAGACGAGCGCCGCAAGCTGCTGTTTACGAGTGAATGGCTCGTTGGGCATCAGAAATGAGCAGGCATAGCAGGTCACGATAGGCGCCAGGAAGGTCAGCACCGTTGCCTCTGACAGAGGCATGTACAGGATTGCGTAGTATATCCCGAACACGCCAAAGAAGCCGCCCACAGCGCGCAAGACCAGCAGCATCTGGACCTCAGGAATGCCAAAAGGGTGAGGCACCTTTGCGTACCACATGTACAAGTAGCTTGCAAGAGCTGTTATGGACATGCGGACAAAGAGAATCTGTACAGTACATGCTCATTAGGGCACGCTCCGGATAGGTACATAGAGGGGCAACATCAAGACTACCACTGACCTGGAACGGATGCATTCCCTTCCCATGAGGGCCATTGATTTCCAGAACCCGCGTCATAACGTTCATCGACGCCCCGAAGAATTGAGACAGCATCACCAGCACCAGTCCCTTACTCTGCAACCATGCCGCCCACAGCTTGCGCCGCCAGGTCAACGGCGGAGTGGAAGGACGAGACTCCAACGGCGGGCCCGCTGGGGATGGTGAGCGGAGAAGGGGCCTATCATCAAATCGAGACTCCGCGAGATGCCCGGGATACAGGGACGGGTCGGAGAACATGGAGTCCGTCGAGGGGCGGAAGCTGTTTGTGAGAGGGACGTCTAGGTGTTCGCTCTCATCCCGCTTATTGCTGTTGGATTGCTGATCCTTGACGGTCCCGCCAGGAGATTCTCTGGATTGTCCTTTGTCGTTGCGGCCACCGTTGTATGTCTCCGGCATAAGCGCAGAGGCCTCTGCAGGTTCATTGCTGCCCTGGCGGGGGTGGTCATTGGAAGTATAGTTCACGTCACCTGACGAAGATGCAGGCGCAGTCATGGTCTCTCATCTATACGCCAGATCAGATCGACGTATGCTATCGGGACTAGGAAAAGAGATCGAAGATCTCTCGAGAGATCCCCGGCATGCCAGAAGGGTCCACACAGAAAGAACAAGGTGAATGAAACCCAGCGAACCGCAGCACGCAAAGTGACTCAACCGCTAACTTCATCCAAGGAAAGTCGAGAAATAAGAACAAGCAGGACGGAGAAAGCGGGAGAGAAGCCAGCGTCGAGAAGAACGCTTATGGCCGCGGAGGCCAAAGGGTGCAGGCGTATCTACATGATTCCATGGCCATCCGGGCCTAACTGATACAGGCACAGGCATCATGACAGCCAGCACTGCAACTCTCACCGTCCATTGGGACGAGGGGTGTTGGTGGCGGGGAGGATGACCCCGGAATTGCGTCGAGCGCTCGAAACGGACCGCGCGATGCCCGCGGCCGGGGTTCAGCGGATCGCCGGCAGCTTTGCACCGTTAGCGGGGAGTCTAGCGGGGGGTTGGGCCGGGCTGCGGCGCAGTCCATCAGACTGAGTCGCGCGACAGGACAAAAGGTCGTGCTTTACGCAGTAGTAATCAGTCAAGGGTTTATCAAGCTCCAGGGCTGGTCTTACTCGTTACTGTGACAGGACAAAAAGAGGCAGGATCAGGATGTCCTTTTAAGGCAGGAAACGCCAGGCACGAGGCGGGGATATTATTCCGGCCAGCCAGTCCATGGGTTTCCGTCGGAAGTCGCACCGCAGCAGGACCTCTATTTTGTATGGCCAGGGAAGCACACTGTTCGGTAACACTCCGTACCTGTTTGCTTCGTATCTTTTAATTCCAACTGCATATCGGACCCCACATGCAGCTTGGTTCCGCAGTAACGTCGGAGGACTGAGGTCCATCAATCGTCTCTCGTTGCACTGACGAGGTCGTCAAAATGCAGATGCGGGGGTTGACCGCAAATTTTCGGTCTCGTACATGTACCCGTGTCCGACAGGCCCTCGTGGATTCCTGTAGTGAAGGGGGCTACGGTAGGGACAGCAGCAGGCCGATGCTCGTGCCAAAGCTTCGAACTGGACAGCTACCTATTAATAGCCTATTCATGTACATATACAGTGTCTAGGGTCTCATATTATGGCATCTATACAAACGTGAAAGTGTCCCCTCCCTTCTCCCTCAACATGTTACCGACCCTCTTCGTTCCCACGATCCTCTCCAGCTTAAGAGCGTCCCACTTGGAGAACAGCGCCCGCACGCCGTTCTCCGCGGCCTCTCCCACGGCGGCCGGGTCCATCCCGAGGAACCCGACGATCTCTCCCCAGAACACCGGGTTGTCCGGCATCCCATACATGATGATGCGCTTCACACCCCGGATCCGGTACCGCCGGAAGTGGTGCGCACGCTCCGTGTAAAGCAGGACAGAGTGCCGCCCATTCATGAAATGGCTGCGGGCGCGCGTCACGTCCGGGATAGACGAGTACTCGGAGATGGCTCCAAAGGAGATGTTCGTCGTCTGGGACGATGTAGCAAAGTGGTTTCGCACGCGGACAAAGTCCAAGTACGAAGGAATGAAGATCAGTGTGCCAGAGCTGTTGCCCTTACCCCTACCAGTGGCATTTCGGACCAGAGACGCAAGGATGGTAGTTGTAAAGTACTTGAATCGAGCATCCGGGTCCTTGGTAGGCGAGAGGGAGTCGAAGCGTGAGAATGTCTGCTTGACGGGAACGGGGAGCGGGATTTCGGTGATAGCACCAGGGTAATTCGGGGTCACTTTGATCTTTCCGGCGACATTCCGCATGTGCGAAGAGAACAACAAGTTCACCTCGGGCGTAATGAAGGATGACAGCACGATTGTTTGTCGGAGGTGACTGGCATGGCCATCTAAATACCACGTTCGCACCCGGCTGAAGTCGCAGCCGTGCGCCTCCTTGGGCTGCAGGTTGAGATGCTGAAAGATGTACTCGACGTGATCCCAGTTCTGCATGAGAAGGGCATCAGCATGGTCGACTATGACAATTTCTATCGATGACAGGAAGTCATGGTCTCGCTTTTTTGCACTGATACCGGTCAGTAAGCGCTCTAGTCTAGATAGATTGAGGGAGAGCATACTCTTCTTTATCCATGACTGTACGCAAGCCCAACGGACTCGCCACGATCATATCTGAATTGTAGAACTGCGTGAAGTACTTGACCGCCTTTCGAGTAAACTTCAGTCCCAACCTGAACATATCGTCGTCATTCCCACCGAATAACTCCTTGAAGTCTTCCGTTTTATTTTCCCAGGACTTATCGTCAGTCGCGCTGAAGCTTTCAAAGAACCGCTTCTTGTTTTCTTGCTGCTCAGGCTGATACAGCTTGGTAATGGACTCCATAACACGAACACAGGCTTGTCTAGTCGGCAAGATGTAGAGCACCTTTGGCCTCGTGAATCCCTGGTCCCGGAAGTCCATATCTTCGTCCTGCTCCTTTGAAACGCGAGCATTGTTCTTGATCACACGGTCTCGAGTCTTCAGCACGTGATTAAGAGCATGAAGGCAGACTGTGTGCCGCAGGTGGGTAGAGTTTGATGATGTCCTTGCCCCAAAAAGAACGTCAAGGTAATTAAAGATGTATGGGGCGAGGTGCTGGGCGTATCCATTAAAGTTGGGTATGAGATCCGCAGCAGGCGAAATGAGCTTCTTCTTCAGCTGCGAAATAAATGAGCATCCATTCACTACGATGTTGACAAGAGAACCTACCTTCAGGCTCCCTGTGTTTCGAGCTGCCGGTAGCAATGGTTCATCGTTTCCGTCAACATCGGGAGCGCTATGCAGCAATCTCGACCCATCTGGGAGTTCTTTCTTCGTAGAACGCCACTTGTCCTGTGATATCGCTTGCAGTCTCTGAGACAGTTTGCCTTCGTCCGGATTGGCAAAGTGAGTTTCAAATGGGTCGGTTGCTCTCAGAATGTCAGTAGGAGAGTCATTGAGGAAAGTAAAGGAACACTATTACCGTCTTCATCATCCTCCATGCCATCAACATCTGCCCCCTCTTGACCTTCGTCCTCGTCTTCAGAAGGCTCCTGATCCCTAAGGTCGTCTCCGTCAAGCTGGTCTTTCTCATCCTGATCAATTCTGTCATTTATGGCCTCTTCGTTTGCACCATCCTCCCTATGGCGCAGTTTCCGCTTTTTACGAGCCGGGCCCTTGGAGTCTGATCCCGCATTGAGTAGTTGTAGAAGCGCGTTGTACGGCTGCTCCTTGGATTGCTGTTCCTCGTCACTGTCGGACGATACATCCACAGATGCCCCGTCAACTAATCCCTCTTCTGGCTCTTCTGGCGTGTTCATCTCTTCGTCAGAAGAGTTTGGTCTGGAACGCTATTAGTCCGACAGAGTGCATTATTTTGAAGGCTGACCGGATAGTTAGGTACTCACGGTATATCCTCGACTCGCGACGTCTGGAACCCATTTTTTCCACCTCTAGAAGCTCCAGAACGCGCTTTAGAACCTTTTCCAGTGCCTCGTGAGGCACCTCGACTGCGTGCTGGAGCCATCGCTGCAAGCTGTTGCTGTTAAGAATTTCGAGCTCCGCTCGTGAACTTTTTCGCCATTTGGGCGGTCGCCGGCTTATCTTATCTTAGCGCGAAATTTCGTCTACGCGCACACACAATTCGAGCCTCGCGCGGAACCACATCGCAGCAGACTCCAGCGGGCGGAACAAAGGAGCCACTCCCCACGACAAGAAGAGCCTGTCCGTCCGTTTCCCCTACAGAGCGAGGCAGACGCAATTCCACCTACACACCTGTCCAGCATGGCTGACACCGACTCCTTCCTTCATCTCGCGCGCCCCCTGGGTCCTGCGACGGTGGGGATTGCGCCGACAACTGCCCCTCTGAACGTTGTCATCCATCCCCAGGTATGGTTGCTATGCGCCTGCAATGCAGACCTTCCAGGATACTGACCAGACTCTGTAGGCGATCTTCTCGATCCTTGATCACTCTCTCCGCCGTAACGCCGATCAGGACCGCGTCATCGGAACCTTACTGGGAACCCGATCTGAAGATGGTACCGAGGTTGAAATCCGCAACTGTTTCGCCGTCGGGCACACTGAGACGACGGACCAGGTCGAGGTTGACATGGAATATCAGAAGCAGATGCTCGCGCTGCATCTAAAGGCAAATCCGAAGGAGGTGCTGGTCGGGTGGTACGCCACCTCGTCCGAGCTGAACACGTTCTCTGCTTTGATCCAGAACTTCTACAGTGGCCAGGGAGATGGGACGTGGCCGCACCCTGCAGTGCATTTGACTGTTTCTACGGAACCTGGGAAGGATATTGAAGTGCGAGCATACATCTCCGCACCTGTTGGCGTCACAGCGGAAAGAGCGGCTGATAGCGCTGCGTTTATCCCTGTGCCGCACGAAATCCGATACGGCGATGCTGAGAGGAGCGGTCTTGAGGCTATTGCTAATGCCAAAGATAATGAGAACCGGACTACTAATATCTTCACGGATATCGAAGCGTTGGAGCGGGCTATTGAGGAGGTACTTGGTATGATCGACCGCGTATCGAGATATGTCGAGGCCGTCATTGACGAGGAGGCCCCTGCTTCTACGGCGTTGGGCCAGTTCCTTCTTAATGCTCTTGCCCTGGCACCCAAGGTCGAGCCTGCTGATATTGAGCGGGACTTGTACGTTCTCTGCATCTGCCTGCATGATGTGTCTCCACGCTAACTTCTTCCACAGCAACAACCACATCCAGGATGTCCTGGTCGTTTCATACCTCGCGAACACCATCCGCACACAGATGGAACTGTCGAATCGACTGGCGACCGCCCAGCTAACCCTGGGTGGCGGGGAAGAGGGTCAGCGCGGCCAGAGGGGTGGCAAGGGCGGCAGGAGTGGACAGCAACGGACCCAAGAACGAGGTGCAGAGGAGGTTCGTGCTTAGAGGAAGCATGTTTTTTACTCCTTCATATAGATATTCTCGGGATCCGTCCCGTCCAGACCTCCTCCGAGATCTGGTTCTCCCGCTCTTCTCCTTTATTTTTGGCAGTGCACTTTTGCTGGGGCAGCAAAAAGTATGGCGTACTGGCGTCATCTGGCTTCGTTCAGAATGAAAGGAAGAGAGGGAAGAGAGCTGTGCCCTTTGTCTGGCTGGATCGGAGGGAGCTACTCTCTGAGAGCAGTATACACCCGCCGCTTACGAAGCAGCCGCAACCACTAGCGGCATACAATCATGATGAAATGGACAGAAATGATCTAGATACCTCTGTTTGTTTCAACAACTATTGTAGGCACCGGCAACATGCCGCGGCTGTTAAACCTAGGATCATGAGCTAACCCTAAAAAGACATTTACCCTCAAGTCCTCCTTCGCCTTCATAACGTGCACAACTCAACGCCAATTCAATTTTCAATGCAGTATCCTATCTAGTAGCTCGAGAATTATAACCCCTCCCATAAAAAAGGAGGCCCGAGTATTGTCCTCGGTGATAGCTGGGGAAGGTAGTCCAGATAGCAGTTTACTTCTCGTAGTACAGAACGTTCATTTCATTATGTGCCTCAAAATAACTGCTGCTGGAGTGCCCCCTGCTTCTATTATTTTTTTAACCTATTCAGTTCTTCCTGTCCACTTATTCAGTTTTCTTATATATACTAACAAATGATTATATTATAATTCAATTTTTAATCCTTCCCAGTCAATATTTTTGCCAGTTCGTGAAGCCGAAGAAAGATTTGTATATCATAGCACAGCGCATATCCAGTTTGGCGCTGTGTATTGCATACGAAGAGAGCCCGGGGGCCTCCTCAATACCTGAAAGCCTGGCCACCGAGGATAGCACCAGATACGATACTACTGCCTTGAGACGTTGAAATGGCGTCGGGATGTGCACCGCTATGAAGATGAAGGAGAAGTAGAAGATGGCTTTTTTTAGATACCTTCGTTTCCCTTCACTGGCTTGATCTTGTCCGTCAAGTCGTCCGGATGCGACGCAATGCCTTTCGAGAAAAAAAGAGGAATATAGCTAGCTGTATTCAAGATCTTCAGAGCTAACACATATTTGCTTGTCCACTGTCAAGTCTGTGGCATGTTACATTCTTCTTGTCTCTGGGAGTCTGAACGTAATCTATCGCCGAGTCAACTCACTGCAGGTGGCAAGTACCACTTTCTTTCCCCATCTAGCATCACTTCCTCTCTGTCATGTCAACAATTGAAAGAACTCTGCACACGATGACGCCCCGAGTTCAATCTATCTCCGCTGGACGTCAACGTGAGCATCGCGGGTAGAAGGGAATTGTGAAGCTGATTCACCTACTACTCATCATGGGCCTTTTTAACATTCCCCAGTCTATCTCCTTTCATTCGCAGGCGTAGGTCTTTCTACCTTGAACTTGGAAGCCCATGACGCTCCTTCCTTCCGTTTACATTCACCCACCTCTACTGTCCACTTAATTTCCCCTTTAACCATGGCACTTTACAATATGCTTTTCGAAATGAAACGGACAAAGCGTAAAGATATGTCTACTAGTCCAGAGACGGATAAGACTAAAAGATTCGGACCTACGGTATCTGGATAATCTTCAAAATGACGTAAAGTATACGTAATTTTTTGCTGTATTTCTGCTGCCTACTCCGTAATCTGACTCGGGCATAGTAGTTGTCGCCCGGAGTTTATCTTCCCGACGAAGATATTGAAGATATGTCCGAGCAACTTTCCCAAAAAAAATAGAAACGAGTCTAGATCGATAGCAAATACTTGTAGAAAACCAAAGCGGGATATCTATGTTAAACGACCTGTATCAGAAAGTCGAGTTTCTTGAGGAAGGAGTCCAATCACAACGCAGAACACTGAAGTCCCACAAAGAGACACTACAGTCTCATGAAGAGACACTGAAACCAATTTATCATAACATGATTGCCATTCGAATGGCAACTTTGAACGAGTTGCCTGCTGACATCAAACCATTATCAAACATTCAAAGCAAAAGAAATGATATAGCAGACGGCGGCAACGTTCTCGGTGACATCTAGGTCATACAAGCCATGTCTGAAAGAGTACCACAAAGAGCAGCACTTGGAAGGCGACTTTCACTAGAATGTGCGAGTTGCCATATTCGACGTTTGAAATTCTGTCCTCTCCAGACAAACTTCACGAAATTCTCGATATCACTGCCAGCGTCAAACATTATACTGCTGGCAATATCTAGAGCACTCTGATCATCGCAACCAGATCCTCCGAAAGTGCGAGGAAATACGACAGGAGTGGATGAACTGGATTGAGAGGAAGGACGGCGCAGGTGACCCGTTCAAGGAAGGATTAAATACCTTGGAGGCGTATAATGAAGTCAAGGTTCTATACTACGAGAAGATGTATCATTAGTAGACCTAATTGAGAATGGAATTGAAAATACTGTACAAACAACTTAATTTCTGTATCGCAATCCTTTGCCTCTGTGGAAACGTAGACATAAAACTAAATAAGGGTTAGCAGTTCCGAACGGTTAACGATAGTAACCACGAGAATTTTGCGGCCCTCGCCGCGCACAACAAGCCACGACACTATGGCCGAGTGGTCTAAGGCGATTGATTAGAATGTTTCAATTAATCAATTCCCTTCGGGGGCGACGGTTCGAATCCGTCTGGTGTCGTCTTGATTTTTTTTTCCCGGCCGCTCGGAGCGGCTCAGCGCGACAAGAAGTGCCGTGAAATCGCTCCAACCCCCATAACAAGACCAAATTTTAACCATTATTGTCACTTGCCTAATTTAACACACACTCCTGATGTCCTCGCCATCATAGTCTGGTTGGAATCCTAAAGTTACATCATGGTCATTACAGCCGAGTAATCTCACTTCAACTTTTGTTCTGTAGTGTCTTTCGTCTCCTATTTAAGACCATTGCCTACCAACTACCCAGGAGTCCAGGTGACAAAATAGCGATGAGATTGAAGACACATAAGGAGAGTAATTCGAAGACCGACTACCGAGGCTAACAAATAAGTACCTACTAGGGGTTCTCCCAGGCTACTTAACATATAAGGGGACCAAAGAATCACTGAAGACCAAGTAATTGCGTAGCGATAAAGAAAGAGTCCAATACTCCAACTCGCTGGAGTCTTAGGACAACTTCCCCCTTACTCAGACCATCTGAACTACTGGGTCCATTGTCTTCACACCTGTTTCACAGTCTCAATAGTCCTTTTGAGGCGAGGTGGGAGAAGGAGGAGGACGAGAATGAGGAGACGGGATCGATACAAGTGGGGAGCAACCTTCAATAGGGGATATAACCTTTCACAAAGTATCTGATATCGGAGTTTCCTTATGCTCTCTATGCCTATCCATATTACTTCACCCCTTGTCTTCCCCCTAGGCTCGTCCCTGTCTGCATCGTCATCACAAAGCTACGGATAAACTATCAAATGGTGATTGCGCGAATTCATTCCGTCTCAAGCACCTGCTTAGCAATCAAATTGCTTATGTTTCGCCATTCTTGCAGATCTATTCACTGAGAGGGAGAAGAGAAATAGCATCTTATGAGAAGAGATTCGTGGTGGAGTCATCACTATAACGTCGTCCTTGGCCAGGTACCACAAAATGTTTGAATAATCATCGCTATATGGCTTTAAGGGTGCGTCAGAATCAAATAATGATTATAAAACAGCGAGTTTTGCATAGAAATCATAGGTAGCGGTAGAGAACTCGAACTATCTCGGTTGATTTAGGCCTTTTGGCGGCAAGCGGTTGTCAACAGAACGGACGCGGTAAGATAGCACATAGTAACTGGGATATTCTTGCCATGGCAAATGGGCTTTTTGACACCTTCTACTGCAAATATACTCGGCTGGCCTTTGAATTAATAGATCAGACTCGGGGGTGCTCCCGGTAACAATAAGATGTAGAATCATGTTTGGAAGGCTCGTAGAACGATAGGTGGCGCAGCAGTAGAGATTCTCCTCGATGGATATCTCCCCATGTGTCTTTTCAGATTCACGAAGATATTGTCGACGCTTTTGAGGAGAATCTGTATGGTTGAGATCTGAGATCATCATGTTCGGTTGATGGTGCAGGCGATTTGGGGAATAATGGGTCTATCGTTGTGGCTGATAGTTCTATAAACCAAAATTTCCAACTCCGTGTATATCCTCTCCGTCAGAATGCGGATCTATCAGAGGCAGATTCCACAACAGTATTATAAGAGGACTTTTACATTGTAGTGATCAATTGCAGCGTTCCAACTTTGAAACCATAAGCTCTGGTCCTTCTTTCCTATCCTATAATTCCTAATGATTAAGAGGGTATCTTTGGCACAGCTCATGGCAACATATTATTGCTGTCTATTGGCAACAAGGCCTAGACAGAATTGCCCTCTAGGATGGTGTATCAAAAGAATGACAAGCTTTTTTTTCACTTCATTGGGAGGTGAGGCATCGACGGTCTGTATTTGGACCTCCTTGAACTGATACACCATGTGTAAGAGCTCTGTCAAAATCCGTCTCTCTTCAGTACTAACAGTATGGAAGAATGAGATCGCCGGAGGGTCGCCGGTTTGCAATGCAAATAATTTTTCAGTTTGTTCATGATCTCACAAAGACATGAGTAGGTACTTCAACAAAAGTACCCTTTTAAATGAGCTTCTCAAATATCTGCAATATATATGACGAGGGACCTCATATATGTATATTCAGATTTAAAATTGAACCCTTTCCTTTTCCGCACAGAAAGATTTCCAACAGAAATAACGAGGTACCCCGAGCCCAATGAGGTACTAGCTCTTTTGTGAAACGCTGAAATTTGCATGCGAAACGCCTCCTCGACTAACTTTGATGATTAATAAGACTCCTCTCATAGAATATATTGGGGACGAATTCCCCAATATCCGGAGTCATTCTGTGCTGCACCTGTAACTGAACTTTAGAGAGGTCATATTGATTATCCTTTCAAAGCATGACATTTTTCTCCAACTTGTAACATGCATTCTTGTCAATTAAAATGATATATATAAGTATTTAGTGGAGACTGAGCAGCATCACAACTCAGAATAGACTTCGTGAGAGATACATAGTATTATATGATAGACTGGGTTGTGTGCGGCAGCGGGCCTAGGCATTAGGTCAAGGATGTGTAAGATAGGGCGGTCGTCGTAACACAACTTATATTCGCTAGAACAACTTATCAGAAGTACCAACGTAGAAGCTCTTTTACAAGGCCAACAAAGACGACTGCAGAATTTTTGGTCAAAATAATTTCTGGGATCACAAGTGTGTCAAACATCGTAGTAATCTGCATGATAAGAGCCGAAAGTTATATAGACCGAATGATGATTATGTGAGATGAGAAGACGACTGAATAATTATTAGTTATAAAGCCAATGAACGACACTGTGGATAGTATCCTCCATTGTGAGGGTTACAAACCCCCCAGGAGTCCCTCCTCCCTCTTTTCCTTTCACGCCAATGCGAACACCTAGGTAGGGCGCAGGTAGAGTAGTAGTGTCGCCAACTTCTCTTCTATAATTCCTGGAATAAATTATCTGGTTATACTCAAAAGTCATGAATAATAGCAAATAGAATGGCCAAATTTAGACATGCTATTACTTGTAGCATAAGTATGATCTTCAAGGTTCCAGAAGGAACTTAGTATAGTATGTATCCAGAGAGCAGCAGTGAATAGAGCACAGAAGAGCAGTGGAAAAGACAAAGTGGACAGTGATAGAGACCCCACCCAGTGAAAGTCAATGCAAAGAATGATGGAGAGCTCCCACATAGCCTTTTCTCGTTTTTAATTATATGCCGCTGTGTCATGAAGTCATGAATATAAAAATGGGAAAGAAAACATAGAGGTTCATCTTCGAACCTTTTCCCAGCCTTTTCGAGAACAGTAACGCTAGGGATTTGAAATTAGCATTGAATTTCCAGGAGAACTCACAGTGATTGAAGTCGGTGACTGGCTTACGAGAGTACGAGCGCAATTTGATTGTGAGAACTCTCCAAAGGCAACTGGATACCGATATATATATGTACCTAGGTACCTAGCTAGGTGAAGTCATCCGTGAAACTGGGCGGGGAATCGTTAATGACGAAGGTCACAGAATTCTCTGTGAATATCCATTAAATCGGTTGGCTGACTTGACACCTTGAAGTCTTGCTATATGGAGGACTCCGGCACTAGCATGGTAAGAGATCTTCATGGTATATCCTCAGCATGATAGAAGTGCAGGCAGTAGTATTTGCGGTATCTATGGTGGTGCTCTCCTGCTCTTATTATAAAGTTTGCATTAAATACAATTTAAAGTGATAATAATACATTTAATTGGGCTCAGAATAATCCGAAAATCTCCAAATCCTTGCCCTCTCATCTGCATTTCCAGTAACAAAGAGATTGCCTACTGGGCCGCACGTAACCACAGCGACTAGAACAAGCATTCTTCAAAGAGCCCAGGGGATCTTTTAGAATGCACATCGAACTTGACGAAGATGAATTAGAGCGTATCCCTACCTATACATGCCGTGCTTCTATCCTGTATCCCCCAGATTTCTCGTTGCAGCAAATAAGGAACCCATCCCACCGCATGAAAGATATAGCACCTTCAACAAACGCCAGTACAATGCCAGAAAAAAAGAAGCAAATCGTCGGGAGTCCAAGCCCTCCAAGCCAGCGGAAGACCTCTTGTCGTCGATCCTGCAGGAACAATCATCCATTTATTCACCCTTATTCCACTTTTCTCTTCTTCGAAACCGTTTCCTCTGTGGCATCCGAGTCTCTCCTAGCCCCCCTCTTTCCTTTCCCTTTGACTTTCTTTCCCCCGCCGGTGGTCCCATCCACACTTTCCCCAAGCTCCTCAATCCCCTTCTTCCCTGTCTCCTTCAGCGTTCCGATCTGATCATCATTCTGATCGAACGCCTTCCGCGCTTCCTTCAGCTCGCGTTCCATCCTCAGCAGCTCCTGCACACGACCCAGCTTACCCGGGTCGCGGCGCAGCGCGAACCGGAAGTCGTCGACTTTGATCTTCTGCCGACGCGCGTAGCTCGCGTACTGCGCGGCCGCATGGCACATCTCCATGACAAAATCGGTCACGATCTCGTCGAGGACGCGGACGGTTTCGGGGAGGGGTTCAGCGGGGAAGGAATGGTGGGGGTTAGGATCGCCGTAGGCAAGCAGAAGGAGGCGTACTGGTCTCCCTGTTAGTTCGGGTTGTCTTTGCCATAAAAATACGACACCTTTTCGCGACTACCACATACATTCAGGAGCAAAGTTCATTTGCCCCTTGTGCCTTGCGGCACGGGCCCTAGGTTCAGCCATCCCGGTGACCTTCCTCGCTTCCTTCCGCCAGCTGCTCCAAGCTCGAGGTTTCCTAGGGACACCTTTGACGGTATCGGAGCTTCCAGGCTCCTCCGACGATTCCTGCGAATCGGTGGTATCCGGTATATAACAAGGCCGAGAGCCCGCGCTGGTTGACGCAGTCTCTTCGGGGTTCAACGGCCTAGTAGGCGTGAGTTCGCCAGCGACATTGCCAGTGCTGGGATGGTGGACAGTAGTCTGGGGCGAAGTAGTAGAGGCAAAGGCGGGATTACTGCTGTAGGCGAAGACGATGGGCTCGGCGAAGTGCACGCGCCGGCCGCCACTGCGGGTCGGCTCCATGGCGGGCGGAAAGCCTATTTCGGGAAGCTTTTGGCGCGCGCCTAATTGGGAGCGCGGACGTGCCTGGAGATCTGTTAACGTCTCACCACTTCTTACTTTCGAAAGCCGAGAGACTCACCGAACTGGAAGAAGAAGACGTTCGAGTCTGTTCAAGGTTATCTGAGGCGTGGATTAGTGCCAGTGGAAAGAAGAAGAGAGAGAGAGAGAAAAGCGTCCAAGATGGTGAGAGTCCTCCGGGAGTTGTGAAGGCGCCTAGCCACACTCCAACCACAGCAGCGACAGAGCAGTTTTGGCTGACAGTTATCGATTTTATGACATTCACTGCAGTCTGCGCTCTTTAATTTCCAGTCCCTCCTTCTCGTTTTCCTGCTCATCATATGTACGAGCGCGTACGCCCACTCGATCATGCCAGGGATCATGGACCGCAACCAACACGGGTATGGCCGTTCACTTCATCCACTTGACCTCGGTTTTCCCTTATAAAAGGACAATCTTCTTCTTTTTTATCAGCCATTTTAAATACATAGCGAAGGAACTAATGCTAACTTTCATGGCGCATCTATAGCTTCTTTGGGATCTTCTGGAAATGTGCGAGGATCGGGGAGCGCTTAAGTCCATACATTAGCATATGTTGTATACTGATGGCGGTGAGCTTACTTTGCCTCCCCAGGGTCACTAGGAGTCATATCCAGAGTACCTGATGACTGACGCGAGTTTCCGGGATCTACAGATTTCCATCTTCCTTGGCGGCTGAGTGATTATAGAAACATGGGATGATTACAAGCATTACGAAATTGGAGTCTCGTTACCACATAATCTTGAGCGCATGAAAATTCATAATAGCACTTAGTTAATGTACATGGGCAGACATGTGTAGATCTGCCCTCCGCTACTATACAACACCAAAGGCGCCCCGTGGCTTCAGACGATCTCAGTACTTAGCGCAAGTCATAAATCTATACTCTAGAATCAGATGATGTGGGTATCTCAGGATTTAGATTTCGATGTCACCTCCAAACGTCGTAAGCCTTCCTCGAGCAGCTGCTCGCTTTCCTCTTTGTCATCCACTTTGGGGGATTTGTTCTGTTCTTCAGCCTTGTCCAGCTCGTCTATGGCAAGCTTCAGGCGTTCAGGGTCTCTGAGGTAGCGCAGACTCTTCATTGTATACGTGTCAACTGAAAATCCATGCTCTTCCATCATCTTAATTGCTGCAGCAGTCTCAGGGATCTGTTGCGCGTTGGCATAACCGCTGATGATCACGTTCCATGTCACTTGGTCAAACTGGACTCCGTGCTTCAGCATCATCTCCTTCACCTTCTCTGCAGCCAGTGGCTGTCGATTGTAGACGAAAGCACTCAGCAGGATGGTCCACGTACGCACAGTCGGTTTCGCACGAAGAAGCGGTCGTTGGTCTGGTCCTCTGAGGATTACAGACTCTGGAAGGGGACGGAGCATGTCCTCGACAATTTGGACACAATGCCGCAGGGCTCGACGGTCTCTGCGAAAGGCGACCAGAAATTCATTATACGTATGATCGGTTTCCGCCAGAGGGGCAATGGTCTCATGCCCCTCCATTACAAGTTCACGGAACCGTTGGTAGATCCGGTAAACATTCGAAGTAGCCGTCTGACATCTTAAATATGTAGCGATCATGATATATAAAGCGATCGTGGACGGTGGTTCGTTGGTCCCTTCCTCGGGAGGAACGTAGTTACGTGGAATAATTCGAAGGTCTTTGAGAGGAGTCACGTCATGAAGTCGGTTGTACATATCGAGCATGGAAGAGAAAACTTCGGCGGGGTCATCATCGGAGCTGGGATGCTTGGCCGTGAAAGTATAATGAGCATGAAATATCTTGCTCGCGATATAGCGATTATTTCTCAGTTCTTCTTTGGGATTGATTTCCCGGAGCACTTCATCCACACGCCCACGATCCCCGTGCGCAACTGCGTCCGTGAGCAATGTCAAGTAGGTATAGGAGTCCAGCTCAAAGCCTTGATTTTTCATGTACGCCAACATATCCAGGCCAAGTTGCGGATCACCAGTCTTGAAACAGTTGGATAAGACGACGTTCATCATAGCTTGGTCAGGTCGGACACCTAATTTGAGCAATTGCGGAAGGATTTTAAAGTTGCGTTCGCCATCCTTGTCTTGCACCGTGTCCAACGTCAGAAGTTTACAACAGTGCCGCATCACGGGCTCAGAATTTAGTTCAAATCCTGGTTGGTTGAGCTGTGTCACCAGACGAAGCGCTTCGATCGCTCTGTCGACATCTCCGAACTCTGTAAAGCGAATCATAAAACAAAGGGCCGTTTCAGCGCTCGTTTGCATTTGACGTTCAGACATCAGTTGGAAAGCCCTCATGACCCCACCTTGATCTGATCGCTTGAGGTAGAGGCGTACGCCACGTTGGGAGATGGCAACGCTAGGCCATCTTTCAGGATCCAAGCAAGAGCGAATGATGGCATTGTACCAATTCTCGTCACTCTTCCATTGCTTCAGTTCATCGTAGTGAAACATATCGAGATAGATGAAGCAGTCCGCAACCATAACGAAAGGCGGGTAAGGCTGGAGGTTAGTAGCAAGCAGAAACTCCATGCAAAGCTTGGGAGAATTGTGTAGTAAGTGCAAAGCCAGACGAGGCCATTGAAATGCCTTTTTTCGCCTGGGCAATTTCTTCCAAGAATCGCGGAAGTCGCTGCCGGAATTCATCTCCAGTTTTTGGAGAAGAGTCCTCCCATCATCATCCAACTCCAAAAGTGTCGATTGTTGCCATTGTTCGCCATATAACTTTGCCCTGTACAAACTGGGGTACAAAGAGCTCCAGAGCGGATGAAAAGATTTAAAAGGATACAGCGAACTGAGTCTCACTCCGACCTCGTGGCGGAACGATTTTGCGTCCACGACTCGCCGTTGATATTTCAATTGATTCTGGATCCGGCTGACCACGGCTACAACACGTCGGCGCATCAGACGACGAACCCAATCGCTGTGCGCTTCTTTCGAAATCTGCCGCAACGGGACGGAATGGGCGGCTTTCCGTCTGGCGCGTTCGGCTTTGCTCATACCATTAGCGCTAAAACTAGACGCGGCGTTGGAACGTTGCGTGAAATCGTCGGACTTCGGGTCGGTTGGTACAGGGGAAGAAATGCGAGTCTTCGAATTTCTTTTCTCAAAATAATCTCTGAGGGAATTGTGGGCATGATCGAAACCATGGCGTTCTACCCTAGGTAATTTTTGTCCCTGGCTGACCGTATAGTCAGAGGAATTCAATGATGATTCGGGGGGCGCCGAGTCCTCGAAAACGCCATCGCGCGTAAACGTCGCCGTTTTCAAGTGGTCATGACGATATCCAGTGTCATGTGGAGCGTTAGCAGCTGATTCCGATATGCTATGAGCGCCCCGTTTCGCAGCCGGTGCTGCGATATATCGATGCCATTGCCCGAGACCGATCCTGCAGCGCGAAGGACAGGACGGTAACCTGGCGGTCAAGCGGCAGCGAATGACGCTGTTCGGGCACGTTGACATTCAGAATTCTAATAAGAAAAACATTGACAAAAGCCAAAGGGTGAAAGCTATAGTGTATCCCCGGTCATGAGCAGAAGAAAGTGCGGGATAAACTCAAGCGGAGTTGGGGTTGCGGGTGGGATACACGACCGGGGAGTGTGGCTGGTGCAGCCTGTGGCTCAACACACTGCGCTGCATCACTCCGCGATACGGCCGAATCTCGCGTCGGAGCCTGGTCCAAACCCAGAGAATTTCATGATCCTTCGAGGACCCAAAACTAAGCCAGACCCTGTTTTCCTCTATACCCAGCAGCCTGTACTCGGGCATTTCCATTTCGCTTTCATCACACAAAGATTTCTTCTTGTTTTGGAGACATGTCATCAAATCACGCCTCTCTCGATGCGGCGGCAACCGAACGGAAAGCCAGGCTCGCGAAACTCGCAGCGCTGAAACGGAAACAACCAGAACCAGAGACATTAACGGAAGCGCATGCCAAAAATGAGGAGGCTACTGACGCGGCCCCCGATGTGGCCACATCTTACCTCTCGGGGCGAAACTATGACCCCGAAACACGAGGCCCAAAACTGGGATTTGAGAAGCCCCCAACGGAAGGCCAAATCACGCTGGAGATGCAGGCCTCCGAGATAGCCAGGGCGACAGCAGAGCAGGCGAAAGCGGATGAGCAGGCGGACAAGCCGATCGATCTATTTAAGCTGCAGCCCAAGAAACCGAACTGGGACCTGAAGCGAGACTTGGATGAAAAGATGAAGATATTGAATGTGAGAACTGAGAACGCAATTGCAAGACTAGTGCGACAGCGCATAGAGGGCGCCCAGCGTGCCGCTAAGGAGAAGGGGGCAAAGACTCAAGGGGAAGAGCAGGGAGAGGAAGTCGGGATCGAGGGTGGAACATTAGTGGAAGGAATTCATGTACGCGAAAGAGAAGAGGCGGAGGAGGAGCGAAGAGAAAGAGAAGAAGAGGAAATGATTTGATACCTAAACTCTGAGCTAGTGTGTTGGCATCATTGGGTTTCTATGTGTTCGGCGTTCACTACGGGCATGCAGGGCATATGGTGAGAAACAGCAAAAGGCGTCGGGGCTACTTGTAATATTGAAGACTTTCGTACGAAATTGATTTTGAGGTAACAATACATTAATTATGAACTACTATCAGCCCTTACCAATGTGCAGATTTTCCGTAACTCCTTTCCGTCAAATCTATCTTCCCATACTCATGGCTTGTGTAAGAGCGAGACGCTTGCTATAGGGACTTAAGCTCCTTTCCCTTCGAGGAGAGGGGACAGAGGGACCATCTCGGTCACGTCTGCCTCGCTCACTGCGTTGACGCTCGGGATATTGATACGATGACTCCCTCGGAGGCCTGCTTTCCCCGTAGGGACTTCGTCTCGTGCTGGCATGGTGGCCTGGTCCTCGCAGGGTCTCTGGCGTCATGGATCGTCTATCCCTTGCAATACGACTCTTATCCATGCTCTGGCTCCGGGATCTGTCTCTCCAACTGCCTCGTCTAGCCGAATCATTACGTCGCCCACGTTCTTCTGGACTGGACTCCCGGTGTCTTCTCCTGGTATTCCTGTCGCGCTCACGTTCCCGCTCCCTGGATCGCGAGTGCCTCCTCCCTACGGGCGAGCCTGAAGAGTACGAATACTCGGACGCACTATCACTGTATCTCCTTTTCCTGGGTCTCGATCCACGAGGTGACGGAGATGTTCTCTCCGGGGATCTTTCCCTGCTGCCTCTTGTGTCATATCTTCGACGAGGCTTCGGAGATTCAGAATGCGAACTGCTGGTGGATATCGTTGACACGGAACTTGAAGAATCCGAAGAGAGAGACCTTGCTCGCTTTCTCGAATGATCCCGACCATCGAGGAGCTCAACGTCATCATCTAGGTCCCTTTTCCGCCCACGTTCCTTCTCCTGTTTCGAAAGCAGTTCATCCGCCACGCCTTTTCTGGAGACCGAGTGGAGGTTAGCAATCAACCAACCGAATAGAGCAGGCGATGTCAACATACTTGCGGAGCAGGTCATTTGGAACCTCGTTTGTGAGTTTTGGCATGAGCTCCGGGTTTTGTAATTGCTGCGTGCGGGACGGCCGGGATACATATGGGCGGTCTTGCGCGGAGACCTTGCATTCAAAGCTGTAATGCCGTGCGATCGGTCAGCAGAGTCGCTTGGAAAGACCTGGAATGGAAGTACATATCTCTCTTCAAGCATTTTTGGCAGAGGGTGCTAGGGGTGGCCTTGACAGGGCCACCTCTCAGCCCGGGGGCATTTCGATATCGGTTGTTCATTTACATCCAACAGCGCCAGAAGGACCGGTCACCCCGTGCGCCTCGTGCCGCTGCTGGGAACGGACGCGATCCCGGTCGACGAGGAGGAAAGGGAAGCAGAACAGGGTGCTCTCTCAAGAGCGGAAGGTTGGCGACGTCGTCACCAGCGCCATAGAGCATCGCGGGCGGCGGTCGGGCCCAGCACGCTGAAGCGATACCCGCGCGGCAAGCGCACGGCGGGCTAAACCCCACGAAGGAAGCGCTCTGCTTCGCCTTAACCAAACGCCGGCCCAGCTCAACCTCTGCTCTCCCTCCTCCCTCTCCTCTCCCGCATCTACCGCGCGACCCCTCGGGCAGGCAATCGGTTTTCTTGCAATCCGTCGTTGCTCCTTCGGCATTGCCCGGCTTCTGAGAGGACATTTCTGTCCTGACCATGAACCAGTCACTCTGACGCTTGGACGACGCCTCATCCATCTGCGTTTGCTGAATCTCAGCCTCCAGACGTTAACCCCGTCGCCCAGCGCGCGCTACCATCCAAAACACGCCTGTGTCGACTTCCAAAAGCTATCTTACATGGCGAATGTCTTATTTCAGAGATATGTCGTCTTTCTCTTTGGGCTTGTGTGAAGCGGGATTTCTGAGTGACCTCACCTCGACTCGAGTTTCGGTTTCGTCCTTTCCTTAACCCGCGGTATATTACGTACATTCTGGCTGCGTGACTTAGTCCGCCGCGCCTGTTCATCGCTATTGAAATGGCATCGAATACACCTGGTGGCGGCGCAAACCGTCTCTCTTTTGCGAAGGTACGCCGAGGTCGTGCAAATCGCAGGTAACACTAGTTAATGGGTCTGACTATCTGCTAAGATCGCGGCCATGCCCCCGCCATCAAAGTCGCAGCCTTCTGTCGCGCCCCACGAAAAGAACAGTCCACAGTTGGGCGACGCTGTTACGACTCCTCCGGAATCCCAGATTTCGAGTACCACGCTGCCTAGCCAGCTCGCCCCCAGTGATGTCCAGCAAAAGGACAACCCAACTGATCGAGAAATCGATGGCCTTGGCAGAGATGTGCAAGGTCTCGATCTAACGGAAAGAAAAGACCGGGATGATTCCGAGTCTTCTGAAGATGTACAGGAAAATGGTGCGCTCAAGCGAGAGACTTCGTTTGAGGACGACCGCACCCATCTGTCCAACTCCTCCACAAAACCAACGAGTTTCGACTCGAAGAGCATGGCCTCAGTCACTACTTTTGCTATGGATGAAAAGGATTCCTTGCGGCCTGATGACAGCGCCAGTGTCCAAGCTGCGGATGAAGAAGAGTCTCTTTCCGGGCCTGCTTCTGGCGCACCGAATTCACTGACTGGCTCTGAATCTGGTGCTCGTGGGTTTCGGGACCACTCCCAGAGGACGCGAGGGGCTCTACAGAGCACTGGACCGGGCTTCAATGACGGGGGTCTGCAGATCAGCGGTGCAATTCCCCCGGATTCTGTTTCCAATAATTTCGTCGTGCCTAACCCAGAGACGTTTCAAGGGGGGCGAGCTCTTCATGGGTTCCCACTGGAGCCTGACGAGAAACTTTTGGAAGCAATGAATTCTCCAAAGGATCGCCTTCTAATACTCCAGCTAGAGGAAAAGATCAGGGCCTTCATTCAAGACTCAAAGTAAGCCGAAATTTCTTCCTGATGTTTATGCTGCATAAGCCATCTAACAAATCATCGAAGAGAACAAACGCTGGACCTTCCGCCTTCTAACGCATTCGGACGGCTACTTGCTCATAAATTGGGCGATTACTACCATTTGGCCCATTTTGTGGACAACAGTATGTCATCGGTGCGACTGCATAAGACCCCATTCTGTCGACTGTGAGCTCCCATTATCTTCTCATCCCCAACCTGACATTGTGTATGCTGACGCTTGTAGCCCGACGCCCTTGTCCATGCTACAACCCGCTAATGCGAATAATACCCCGCCGCCAAATGCTCCCGCTATGAAAATCATGCGCCGCGTTGGCCAGCCGGGGGAGCGACCTTCTGCTGGAGGTAGCACGGCAGCCAGCTCCTCTGCTCCCTCGAAGGCTACTTCAGAAGCCGGTGGTGAAGGCGGAAACGATGAACAGCGCGCCGGCTCTTCTGCTGGTGCAACACCGGCCAAAGATAGGACTACTATGACCAGAGAGGAGAGAGAGGCCAAATATCAAGAGGCTAGGGAGCGGATATTCCGAGACTTTCCAGAGTCCAAATCTTCAGAGAATAACAACGGGGAACACAGCACAAATAATATGTCTCGCTCAAGTTCAACAAGTGGCCGGAAGAAAAACCACAAACAGAAGACACCTCATGATGACACCTTCGAGGTTAGGTCCCAGTTCAACGTCTATTACCCTGGGATGCCTTATGTCAGTTCACAAGTTCCCTTCAACGTCGCCATGAACGATGGATCTTTCCCGGCCCAGCATCCCTACATGGTGGGCCCCGGAGCGTCACCTCCCGCGATGACCTATGTTCAGAATGGCCAAAACAACGCCATGTATCCCGCACATATGAACGTGAACCCGTTCCCTCCTTATCCAATAGCAGTCTCTCCTCACGTGGCTCAGAATAACACCTGGCAGAGTGGACACCTACCGCAACAATCACCGTATCCCGGATTTACTTCAGTCAATCAGCCGTCGCCAATGATGGGTCAACCATCATCCACGAGGTCATCTCCAGCAATGAACAACCACGCGATCCCACACTCTGCCCAGTACCAACAAACGCCATCGACGTGGGCGTCGCCGCCATATCAGGGCAATTTCCAGCAGTCCTCTCAACGAAATCCCCCGCCTGTACATTGGCCCAACTATCCATCCCAGCCCATGGCATCGAGCCCGGTTTCCTATCCCTATGGTCAGCTCCCAGGTCAGCCTTTCAATCCTGGAGTGCAGAACCATTCGGCTCAGCATCCAATGCCAGGAAGTTTCAATAGGTCGCCGTTCAACCCCCAGACCCGATCTTTCGTGCCTGGAAGTGCATCTCCGGCGCGATTCCCTGGCAAGGGCAACCAGCATGGAGTGAATGCCTCCTATCATAGCCCCCAATCCAAGACGCAACAGCAGTGGACCGGATTTCAGGACAATTCCGGTCATTCTAACAATGGTACTTCCCAGGCTGGTGGTAAGAACTCGGGCTCTGCAGCTTCAGGGCATCACACTTCGACGCGCACAACGTCTGCTGGAAATCGGGACTCCATTGCAAAGTGGGGCACTCCTTCTCATCTTCCTCCAAAGCCCCCGCCTTCAGAAGTCCCTTCTGACTTTGACATGAAGAACCGAAACGCTTCCGCATCGACCCATTCTTGCTCGAATAACTCGTTGCCAAACTCCAAAAATGGGCCACTTGTGGTTTCCGGGGGCACAAGTCTGCCAAAGCCAAATTAAAAAAGCTAACCGACGGTTTATAACGGATTCTTCTCTTGAGCATCTTTGCTGCATGGCGTGATTGATTCGAACTGAAATGGAAAGGCTATGGCAGTCCTTCGCCTGGCGGCGTACCTGGGCAACTTCTGGTTATCACGTGCAAACATAAAATCTCCTGGTTGGCGCATCCAAGGACATTATACTCTCCGACTTGGTTTCATTACCCATTCCCTAGCTCTGGTAGATAGAGGCATGGGTGGGAGTTCGGCAGCCGAGTGAGGAATAAGGCAAATGAGAAGAATGGCTTGAGGAAGTAAAGATGCTACGCCTTAGATGCCTTTCTTTTTTCTCTTTTCTTTACCATCACTTGCGTTTGACGAATAATATCCGAGCCATGTGGTCCATACAGTAATGGTTCTGGACAAGGATTGCATGGGCGTTCGGAAAAGACTCGGGACAGTAATACCTTCTATTGCTACTATTTTGCTTGTGGTTAGGGTCGAACGACAGAAAAACAGAGTATGATTTTCTGCCTACATGCATATTATGTACCTACGTATGTTGAAATTGTAAGAGCCGGTAATAGCGTGCTTCTGTGGAAATCGTAGTAGTACCTCCTTCATTTTCATTGTACTGTATGTAATGTACAATACATACATACATCCTGAAAATAATTCTCCAGCATTAGTTGATCCACGCCCCGGGCTCGACGGGGTGAAAGCTCCCCGATATGATAGATATTTTTCAATGGATGCAGTGCCCATTGAGTTAAGAGGAAATTTTTTTTCCCTTTTCCACCCAGGGATTCTATATCACATGATACCATTTCCGAGGCAGAACTGTAGGAGATGCTGGATGAGAACTCCCTGATACAAAACCACCGGAGACACACGCACAAGCACCAAAACAAGCTGGGGCATATGAGCAGCGATAACGTAAATTTACACGCAACATCGAGAAACAGAGCACACATAAGGGAGGAAAGCGGAGGCAAAAGGAAAGAGAGAGAGGATAGGAGCAGAAAGGGAGGAATGACTGAAGCAAGAAAGACAAATGTAAACGCAAAAAATCCACGTTTTCATCCATCTATCTTACTTCTCCTCCGCCGCCTCCTTCTCCTTCTTCCCTTCCGCTGCGCCCGCCTGCTTCTCCTTTTCCCGCAGTTCGAATTTCTTGATCTCCCTCTCGAGCTCCTCGATCCCGTTCTTCCGGAACTGCGTCACCTTCTTCACGTTGAGGGCCGTGATCTCGTTGAGCGTCTCGAACCCTTGCGCCCGCTGCCGCGCAATCGTCTTCGCTGTCAACGCGAACCGCATGTCCTTAGGGCCATCGACCAGCTCGAGGATCGCGCTGGGGGCCTGGTCATCCTTCTTGGGCTCGACGCGGAGCACGCGCGTGTAGCCGCCGGGGCGGTTGGCGTAGCGCTCGCGGAGGGGACCAAAGAGTTTTGGAAGGATTTCGTGGGGGGTCTGTAAGGGAGAGAAGAAGGTGCCTGTTAGTGGTATGTTTTCTTCGGAATATGGAAAGGGAGATAAAGATATGTAAAGTAAAAGCGGCCGGCAAAGGGTATGCATGGACGACGGGGGAAGTATTAAGGGTGCTGCTTGATGCAGCAGCACACGGGATGAAACCCGATTCGAATGAATAAATAGGAATATAGTATAGCCAATTCCCAGAGCAGATACTTCCTCATTGTCTGCCTCTTTAGACAATTGGTCTACACCGAGCATCTTCTTCTTCCCCTTCGTAATGCAAAAGTGTCGACCGCGAGGACTGAGAAAAGAAGAGAAAAGGAGAAAGAGAGAAGAAATATCAATCACCACATACGTATAAGATCTGAAGCGCCCGTCTCCTGGTCGCCTGTGTATTCTTCTTTGCCAGGGTAATCACCTTCTCTGCCAGGCGCTGCGCCTCCTTGGCCTTGGCCCAGGTCGTGGTGATCGATTCATGCTTGATGAGAGACGTGACGAGGTTACGCAGCAGGGCCTGTCGATGCGCTGAATCGCGACTGAGATGGCGGTATTTCGCCGCACCGCCCGCCATGGTAGAGTGGAGGAGGGAGAGAGTGCGTCGTCGAGAAAGAAGAGTTAGTGGTTAGGTAGGTGGAAACGGTTTGCGAGGGGCTCTGCGCGATCGGCGGGGGGAGAAGCCTCGGGGAGTAGGAACACACGGCAAAGGTGGAATAATTGGAGGCAACACGCCCCGGGGACAATTGGTAGAGTGATTCCGGTGGAATAATGAAGAGTGCCGTATCAACGGACGTTGAAGCTCTTCAAGCCTCCGATTAGAAGATTCGATTCTGCGGGCGCCGCCGCAGCCAATCGGGGAGCTCGAGCGGCCGGGCATCGCGCGTCGACCATTTGACCGGGCCTCCCGCCGAACTCCCATCGATCTGCTCTGCGTCTCGGCCAGAACGAGTGGACACAGACGTTTGCTCCTGTTTCGGGAGTTTGACATCCTCGATTGGGTGATCGGAGGGTTCTCATTGACTGGTACGTTGGGCCAGGATACTGTACAGTGGCCTGTGCCTGTAAGGCGCAACGATCACCCCACCGGTCTCTGGATGGATTTAGGGCCGCTTTCTCCGCCATCTTGAATACCTGATACTTAATCGCGTACATACAAAGAAGCACGGGAATTCTTTCTGCTACAATATCCAAGGGAAATGGGGTTTCCAGCCGGATTTGTACGTGTCTACTACCGCGCGCTCAAAAAGTGGTGCATATATAGTACTCGTTCAGTTTATTAACACCTATTCTTCCTCATACAGTTCGGCGGTTTCGCCCTCACCACGTCCGTCCTGTACATAACGCTTCAGGTCCACCGCTCGAATCGCCAGTACCAGCACCAACTCATCCGCGAGCAGATTGAGATGCTGAATTGGCTGGCCTCCTCTGCAGGCGCATACGACCGCCGCTTTCTCCCCGAAAGGGCTCCGGTAAAGAGAAGATACGAAGACCCCGAACTGCGGAGACCCAGTACCAAAAATATGTTGAAGGAGCGCTGGAACAAAGAGGTGGAGACGTTAGCAAGGAAGGCGTATCAGGTGAGCTGGGAAGATGTGAGGGGGACCGCTCTGGAGGGGTTTAGGACCGTTAGGAGCTTGATGAAGAAGGAATAGCTGTTGAATATATGCGTTCCCGAAGGAGAGGTTTTCAAAGTGCTCTTTTTTATTTCTTTTTTTTGGCACATCTTATTGTTTTTTATATATACCCACATGCATGCTCATGGGAGATACCAGGTAAGCACGGGAGTTCGGATATCTAGTCTCCTATTTCTATGATTGGGGTTATGAAAATGCACGGGACCACCTCTGCTTTCTTGTTATGACCCTTTATTTCTATTAACAATCACAATGGCCGGGTAAATGCAAACCTGTAGTCAAGAAACCGATGCTACTCGACATGATTGATGCGATCTTTTAATACAAAGTAAAATCATGAACTGTACATCGTATGCGTCTCTTAAAGCTCGAACTTAGTCAGGAGGAATGGCCGTCTCTCATTAATACGTGGTCAGGCAAGGAGCCTGTTGAATGTATGACGTCCGTTATATCCAGCGCAGAATGTGGTACGGCCGGGCCAGTGCTGGCCACAGTCAATATGGACTTTCTTCTCATAGTTGAGAGCTTTGGAAAGCCGAGGAAGGTTATTGGACTTAAGTCTGTCATATTGCCCTGTAGAGCCGGCCCCGCGGTGCCTGATTTCGAAGAGATGATTTCAGCTGCTGAGGTCTCTCATGAGTGTATTAGCATGGTGGTTCCATTCTGTATCATCATCCGCCAGTAGATGTCACTGTCGTATGCACACTCTCGCTCTCGCTCCAGATATCCTTGCTTTCCCTCTCCACAGCACGCATCGCTTGAGCGACTTCCTCGAGCTTGGCCACCACATCCAGCACTCCGCTGTTGACACGCTGAAAGTAGCGGTCATTGGCCTCCCGCCTCTCGCGAGCAAGAAGAATATCCTTCTCTGTCTGCTCGTCCAGAGCTCGGGACGAGTTGCTCTCCGCTCCCGCTCGTTCAGCGGTGGCCGCCGAGCCCGACCGCCCCGTTCTGGCGGCAGGTTGGTTGTGCTCCTCTGAGCTTTTATCCTCAACAACTTCATCAGTTTCGCTCCGCGCCCAGGCTTGGGCAAGCTTCAGTTGCTTCGTCCGCAGGTCCTCCAGGGCCTTCGAATGCTTCTCACCAAACACGTGCTCGCCGCTCACCGCGCTGAGTTCCACCTCTGCGAGGGTGCTCTGCATCTCCTGCCATATCGCATCTGACCCATCCGCCTCACCTTGGGATTGGTGACGCGATGCAAAGGAAGAGAGGGACCTTGGCGGCTCCAAAGGTACTGAAGGCCGAGAAGAACGGGTGCGCGTGAGAGGCGGGGGCTGCACCACCCCTGCAGCGCCGACGGTAGAGCCATGGGCGCTGGTAAGTAAGCCAGATGTGAGGGAAATGTTGGATGTATTGTGAGAAGGTGGTCCTTGGAAGAGAGATGGGGGAGGGAGACGCTGAGAGTTTGAGGTTGTCTTGGAGAGCGGTTCTGGTTTAGAAGACATATTGGCGGCTCACAGTAGTGTACAGGACAACAGGGGTATCATATAAAATACATCCTCTTGCAAGATTTTAGGATTAATATATTATTATGAATATCCCACCAACGCCAGAGACGTCGAGGGCTGAAGGTAGGCAATGTTTACCATCAAGTTGCTCTACGCAGTTAGTACGGAGTACAGTTGTCGGCGGAGCTCCAGCACCAGCGGGCCCAGCCGACGTTTCTCCGATCCGGGCGGAGCGCTCGCTTAGCGGAGTTAGGGCGACGACGCACATCCACATTTTCGACCTCCCGACTTTGGCGAGACGTCGGCCGTGAAAGTTGTGAACGACTTCGACCCTTCGACTTCTCGACAACCAACCCATCAGCCTTTTAGTCGGTACGTATCCCCTTTTCCACAAAATGCCTCATGGTCAATAGTATCTCGATCAGTCCCCAGCCATTCCTAGACACCAATCTCCTCCCCATTCCCAAAAAGCCCCGCGACTTTTAAAATCTCTGCCATTCGAACAGCGAGCTAACATTTGGGCCCCTCTACACAGTTAGCCGTCGAACGTAGATAACGCCACCAAGATGGGTAAGGGAAAGCCCCGTGGATTGAACGCCGCCCGCAAGCTCCGCAACAAGCGCCGTGACGCGCGCTGGGCCGACCTGCACTACAAGAAGCGCCTCCTGGGAACCGCCTACAAGTCCTCGCCGTTCGGTGGTTCCTCCCACGCCAAGGGCATTGTCCTCGAGAAGGTCGGAGTCGAGGCCAAGCAGCCCAACTCTGCCATTCGGAAGTGTGTCAAGGTCCAGCTGATCAAGAACGGCAAGAAGGTCACTGCCTTCGGTGGGTTACCCTTGTCTTTCTTTCCCCAAGTGTCGAGGTTGGAGTAAAGGCATGAAAAATAGGAATGGAGTGGAGGTCGTTCTGGTTTACTTAACAGGAAGACTTGGGGTTTGAAGTGGTTTCGGAGATCCTAGAGACAAAGTCACTGACCAGAGAAAACAACTCACAGTCCCCAATGACGGTTGTCTGAACTTCATCGACGAGAACGACGAAGTCCTCCTGGCCGGTTTCGGTCGTAAGGGCAAGGCCAAGGGTGATATTCCCGGTGTCCGTTTCAAGGTCGTCAAGGTCTCTGGTGTCGGTCTGACGGCCCTGTGGAAGGAGAAGAAGGAGAAGCCCCGCTCGTAAAGGGCGCAAAAAAGGCAAAAGCAACGGGGCTATGCTGTTCAATTAAGTCGGCGGGCTTGGGTTGATTCATCACAATATACCGGAGATTGCTGTAAAATGTCTCCGGGCTGTGTTTTGTGTGCGTGGTTGTCTGGAGGATTATCCTTTCCGGACGGATGACCTGCGACGCACTGCAAATACTACGACTGGTTCATTGAGAAAAAAAGAATGGCGTCATGATTTTTTTTTCTTCGGGAGGGTCGAAGTATTCTGAAAAATAGAGGATGTTCTGTCCCACCTGTAGATGCAGTGCATTCTTTCTATCCGAAACGGCCTGTTCGCCTGTTCTACCTTGTAGCAGCAATCCGTCCCGTTCGAAACGTATCAAAACTTGTTTTTCTATGAACCCGTACATTCTACGTAAGGCCTACTGTCAGAATTGGATTCCGAGTCTTGGGTATCATCTTCATTTCTTCTTTTCTTTTGGCTATCTAGCAACCTTTCAGAAGTTGATATCCTCCTTGCGGTAGTGATCCGAGACGATACGGTACAGATAAGACGGCGCATGACCTCCCCTGCAGAAGACAGTTAGCTGCTCCATTCCAAGCCAGATACGAACGGCGATCCAGGTGGAGTCAAACTTACAGGTTCGTAATGTAGAGATCCACCAGCTCTGCAGGGACATAGTCGTACAAGGGGTTCTCGACGTCAATCTTGTCCACCAGGTCTCCGTCCTCATACCCGATGACCTTGCTAGCATCTCCATACTCGATGAGGGCCTCATAGTCGAACGGGTATACCGGACTCAGCTTGTACACGCCGCTGACCACGACAACGGGAATCTGGTGGACCTTGGCAGCCCTGGCGATAACCCGTGTGCCCGCAGCTGCAACGAGGCCGCCGTTTGCGAGGACAGAGTGTGTACCCAGAATCACCTTGTTCACGCGGGACATCATTGCAAAGACTGCAGAGTCCGGAATCAAAATGACTGTGATGCCCAGGGCAATCAGAGGCTTCTGGAACGATTCAAAGCTCATGGTCTCTTCATCGCCGTAGGTAGTCCCGCTAACAGTGGCGTGGGTGGCCTCATGATTGTTAGGGTACGATTCAGCATGGATGACAGTGAATTTCCGCTTAGCGGCGGCCTTGAGCAAGAATTTCTGGACGGTAGTGGAAGAAGTATGAGTGAGGATGACCTCGTTGGAGTGGATATGCTCGAGGGCATAGCCAGCGATCTGATCATCCACTTGTTGCAATTCGTCGATGATCTCGCCAATCCCATCGATGACCTCTGCACGGATGTCCTTGCTGGGACCGTGCCCTGGCATCCTAGGCGACGCTGGCACAGGAGTGCCGGCTTGAGGAGATTCCGTTTCGGGATGTGACAGAAGACTGAACATGGAAATCGGAGCCGGTGTGGGGGCGAAAGAGTTCGCAGGCGGCCGAGATGATGACCGCTCAGAAGGCACGGAGAGGGTATCCTTGTCATGGAAAGATGATTCCTGATCCTTCGTGTCGGTATCTCCGGGTTTCAAAGGACTCGAAACATGAGACTGCGCTAACCGCGAAGGCGAAGGGCCACGAGGAGGGGTTTGAGGCCGACTGTCAGTACCAGCATCGCTAGACAGGGAAAACTCGGCGTCCCGCTCATCCTCTGCTTCGTCTCTGATCAGACCAAGCACACGTCTTACAATGTTCCCCACGACCATCTCCCTGGGCTGCGCAGCCACTAACCGTCTCCCCACATGCTGCACGCGCTCGATCAACTTAGCAGCCTCCGTAGTCCGGAAGGCGGAGATGACGCGGAGAAGAAGATATGCGGTTGCTATGGCGCATGACCGTGAATGACGGATTTGTCTCCGTTTGAGCAGTCTGCCATTACTAGTTAAAAAACCCGTTCAGTACGGCAAAATGGCCGCGGGGACGTACGATATCAAATTGTCGATGGACGTGTCGATTGGATTCGTTTTGAGAGACTTGAGGAAGGACGACAGTCCCGGCGTCAAGGCCATAGATGTGGACGGCATGGCGCACACTCAACTCTGAGCCCGCTTCTCTCTTTTCCGCGGGCTCGTCAGATGTGCAGGAAGTGGGCGGTGCAAGGGCGGAATCAGCTGAGGGCTGGAAAAAGTGCAGCACGGAAGCGCCTGCTGGATACCAGGAGCAGCGCGATGGGCTCTGGGGGCGCGTCAGCGTTGCCCGCGAGACCCGGGAGCTGTCGAGGAGCGCCGTCGAGCGGTGCAAAAAGAGGGCGGAGGATGTTCTGATGCGGCGGGCGCTTGGTGGTGGGACGCATGTGTGACAAGGCTCGGCCCAACGAGCTCAACACCGACTCCTGTCGGCTCAGCGCGCTCCCCACACCTCCGTCATCCGTCGAGCTGCCAGACAGCGCCCTGCACCTAAGTCAACAGTTCGCAGCGAGTCTGTCAGCCAGGTCATCTCTGCGTCCTCGGGCGGCTGGGGCTGCGTCTCCGTTCGGACTTCGACACGCTTCTTCAGAGACCGACGTGGCAGGGAGTGGCCTCGAGAGACGGTTGTCCACTGGCGCATTGAGGTCAGCAGCTGCTTGCTCTTCCTTTAGCTGTCCCTGCTCTGCATCTGATCTGTCGAGGATAAAGTTCCCTCGTGCAAGCGCTGACAGCATGTTCCTTTAGATATCTGCGTCAGGGTCGGACTCCATGGCCGTTGCCAGAAGATGAACTCGCTGAATATACTGTCGTCCCGAGTCATTGGCCAGTCCTCGTCTCCCAGTCCTACCCGCCATCGCTCGCGTTCGCAAGGTGAGATATTGTCCGGTAGCCCGCGCAGCGACCTCGGGAAGACTCGGTCATATAGCGAAGAGTATCTCCATTCCCGCGACCTGTTCGAAAAGAAGGACGGCGAGGATCGTGAGGACCGTGAGGACCGTGAGGACCGTGAGGATACCCCGGAGCTTACGGAGGGTCTTGACACTGTCATACATACCTTCGATGAGAAGACACCGCTGCTGCGGGAGCTGCAGAAAGATGGGAAGCTTCCAGCGCACAGTAGGCTGCAATTGATTGCCCAACGACTCTTTGACGCCATTGCGGAGACCTTAAAGGTCGTTCTCTCAGCCCTCGCTGCCCCTGGTGTTTATGCCGCCCGATGTTTCCGCGATGATGACGGACGATACTCTCCTCTCGCCCCAGTGAGGAAAATACGACGTTCCATGACAGCCCTGAGCAGAAATCGCGAGTCTTCAAAGGCGGCAAGAATGGTCGCGCAGAGCAAAGCTGCGAGAAAGGCTGACAAGTCTTCGAGTCGTCGCAGCGGTTCCACAAGGAAGCTCAGAAGTTCCGCTTCCCTGGAATCTATTGCGTCGTCGACCTCCGAATCTGAAGCTGACCCGCGTGGTCTGAGAAGCTCCAGTGGCGGAGGGCGGCACACGAAATCGAGATCTCAGGATGTCGAGCCGACAAGTGACGGCAACGCACCCCGGCGTTCGATACGAATCAAGCTTCATAATGAAGACGCGCTCAGGCGGCAGAAGCAGCGACGGGCGCAGAGCACCGAGCAATTAGGTGACAATGTCCAGACGAGTCTCGCTGATAGTCTGAAATCGCCCACATCACCCTCCGCGCACAAGATCACTAAGTATCCACATGTCCCCGTCCCTCCTCGCCCTCTGATTCCTCCCCGCCTGCCATCATACACGGGTACTCGCAATTCCAGGATTCCGCAGAAGACCCTCGTTCTAGACCTCGATGAAACCCTTATCCATTCGCTGGCCAAGGGTGGCCGGATGTCCAGCGGCCACATGGTTGAAGTCAAGCTTTCCACTCCGATGACAGCGGCAGTGACTCCTGGTGCACCGCCAACCACGGTGGGCCCTCAACATCCAATTCTCTATTACGTCCATAAGCGGCCACACTGCGACGACTTTCTCCGCAAGGTCTGCAAATGGTACAAGCTGGTCATCTTCACGGCAAGCGTCCAAGAATACGCCGACCCGGTGATCGACTGGCTCGAGCAGGAACGCAAATATTTCCAGGCCCGCTATTACCGACAGCACTGCACACTTCGGAATGGTGCGTACATAAAAGACCTCAGTTCAGTGGAGCCGGACTTGAGTAAGGTGATCATCTTGGACAACAGCCCAATGAGCTATATCTTTCATGAAGGTAAGGTCTATTTATCGATAACCGAGTACGATTTTTTCTTCTCACAAGTGTCTGACTCTGGATGAACAGACAATGCTATCCCCATTGAAGGCTGGATCAATGACCCCACGGACAACGGCCTGCTCCATCTTATCCCCATGCTGGAAGCTCTGCAGTATGTCACCGATGTACGAGCACTCTTGGCGCTTCGAAGAGGAGAAGTGGAAACGTCCTAAGTGGGCTCTTGTGTCGATCATGCACGATGTAATTGCATCTAATTGCCTGACATGTTGTTATCCTTCTATCTATCCTGTAAAGAGAACTGGTTTCGTCCACACGCTTCATAAACGTGCGTAGCATCATCATCATCATACCCTCGCTGTCCTCGTTGATATCCCCTTCCTCATGTGTCTGTGTGTGTGCGTGGCCGGTCCGGTTGTATTTGTCCCATATTTATCCGTGTTCAGCTTGTTTTTGTCATGCATTCTCAACCCCCTACTTTTTTTAGTCAGTACTAACCTTTTTGTTGCCCTATGTCTCTGTGTTTCCTTTTTATTGTCTTTTTTATTTTTTATGTTCTGTGTGAATGGCGTTTGTGAGCTGGTGAGAGCAGCGGATGTTTGTGGTCTAAGCAAGCAAATATTTGAATCAATATTTACATCGGGTGTTTCTTCTTTGCCTGCTAGTATGGTAGCAAGGCTGTGTGTGTGTCTGTGTGTCTGTGTGTCTGCGTGTGGTCAGATAGGTATCTCTTGACTTGTGTTGTGGGTTTTCATTTATCATGTTCTGGCCAACTACTAGGAAACGAAGTGAGTGCTGCAGTGATTATTATTTTAATAATAAAAAAGACAAAAGAAAGAAAGGATGAAAGTCCCTGTTATCAGTTAATTAATTAGTTAGGTGCTTTGTTACAATTTTCTCGGAATGAATATATAAGTGCATATTTGGTATCCAGGATTCAGAGAAAATAGCGGAATTTCTGAATGGAACTTGGACCCTAGATACCTAGGTACCTACTAGGTAGTTACGTACCTATCTGCTGCCTAGGGACCTACCTAGGAGGTACATAATTTGATAGGGTTGTATGGCTGTTTATTTGAAATTAACATATTGTCCTTGGACCTGACTATTATTATTATTATTATTATTATTAGTTCGTGGAGTCAAATACATGCCTACCTCTAAGATTACCTAGGTACAGTACCTAGGTACTTAAGAGTTTGAATTGAGTCAGTCCGCTGCTCCAATTATCTTTATTTCGTGAAATGCGGTTCTCTTTCACCGTACTTTATGTACAGCCTCGCCCCTTCCGTAGCTAGGTGCTCAGACCACCCTTATGGAATATGGATATGAATATAGAACGGTCATCCCTGACACCAAAGTCAGATCGTCAGATAATCTGTATTTTGTACTGTGCTGTACAGTACATACATCGTACTAATTATCCACTTGCATCAGATGGATGAATGCAAGTTGGATGCGATGCAATGCAGTGCAAATGCAACCAACCCTTTGGATCAATGGCGCAGCAAGTGCCAGACCAGGCAATACGGGTTCCGTTTTCCAGATTGATTGTTTGTTCGCGTTGGAAGGATATCAAGTAGAAAAAGGGTGGTTCTCACCTAGTACTGTTCTGCGCTACTACTATTGCTTTCTAGGTTGTTAAGTCATTGGTTTCTCTCCTACAAGACTACGGGGTAGATAGATTAGATGTGATAAGTAGGTAGGTAGCGATCATCGACTCGACTCTTGAGAAGTATCTACTAAAGATGACATGCAAACATGCATATGCGTAGATATTTCTTCGTTTCGTATTTTTAGTTATTTGTTAGATTATTTCATGTACTAAAATATTTTCCCCTCTTCCCCCCCTTTTTGTTTTTGCTTTTTCCAAGATCTTACATATCAGTCATAGAGCACGAGCTCATCTACTATCTACATCTAGGCAGGAACGAAGAAAACAACACAGAACATCTAAAGACCCTTGGCCGCCTTCGCCTCAGCGAGAGCCTCCTTGAGCGCTGCAATTGCCTTGTCGATGTCGTTGCGGCCGGGGTCAGTGACGCTGACGCCCATGTGGCCGAAGCGGATGTACTTGGTCGCGATCTCCTTGTGCAGGCCGGCCGCGAAAATCACGCCGCGCTTCAGCAGGAGCGGCAGGATGTCCGGCGGGGTCAGGCCCTCGGGCAGGCGGATCGCGGTCATGGCGTGCGCCTGGTTCTCGGGCTTTGTGGCCAGCTGGGTCAGGCCCAGCTCGGCGACGGCGGCCTTGACGCGGTCGGAGACCTGGGCGTGGATGGCGAAGCGCTCCGCCAGCGGCTTGGCGGTGATCTGGGTCAGGGTGGTGTGGAGGGCGCGGACGAGCTGGGTCGACGGCGTCGCGAAGTACGAGGGCTTGCCGGCCTCGTAGTTCTGCATGATGGGCAGCCAGTTGGCCATGGAGGCGTAGTAGGACGACGGCGGGGTCTTGCGCGACTTGAAGCGGTTGATGGCGCGCTCCGACATCATCAGGATGCTGAGGCCCGGCGGGCAGCCGATGGCCTTCTGGCTGGCGGTCAGGACGACGTCCAGGTCCCACGCGTCGAAGGCGATCTCCTCGCAGCCGACGCTGCACACGCCGTCGACGACGACCAGCGTCTCCGGGCTGACGCGGCGCACCAGCTCCGCGACGGCCTTGATGTCGCTCAGCACGCCCGTCGAGGTGTCGACGTGCGTGACGGTGATGATCTTGTACGGCTTCTGCTTGAGGGCCTCCTCGACCTCCGCGAGCGAGGGCCGCTCACCGATCGGGGCCTTGAGCTGCGTGGCGCGCACGCCGTACGTTTCCAGACAGGCGGCGAACGAGTCGCCGAAGTAGCCCGTGTGCAGGACGAGGGCGTCCTCGCCCGGCTCGATCAGGTTCGAGGCCACGATGTCCCAGCCCAGGGTGCCGCTGCCGGAGATGACGAACGGCTGCGAGGCGGGGTTGGTGGTCTGGAAGAGCTTGCGCAGGAGGGTCAGGGTCTCGCCAAAGACCTTGACGAAGGCGGGCCCGACGTGCGACTCGCTGGAGGGATCGTGCGTTAGTCATTGTGTCGTGAAGGTTTTTTTTTCCCTGGTGTTTTTTGATCCTCTTTCCTCCCCGTCCCGGAGGGGCACTCACCCATAGTGGGACATGGACTGCAGGACGGCATCGTCGAACTCAATGGGCCCTGGGATCAGCAGGGTCGAGTGAGGGGCCTGAGAGGACATGCTGGCGACGGTGCTGAAGGGTCTGGACTGGGACGTGGGGAGCGGCGAGGGGATGGTGCGGTCGATGGGTTTATACTCGACGTCGTCGGGCGCGAGGGCGTGCCTCTCGGTCGAGAAGGGCGTGTTGAGCTCGGGGAGCGGCGGGCGCTGGCCGAGGTGCCTGGAAATGACACTCAGGCGCGGAGTCGCCCGTGAGGACGCCAGCGTTCCGATCTGCGGCCCACGACGGAGCGTCGCGGGGTGGAGACGGCGGAGGGCGAGAGACGGCGCCAGAGTGCCTGCTGCGGCGAGACGCAGAGGGCGCGCGAGAGAGATCAGGGTGCTGTAGAGCGGTTGCTGCATGGAGGTGGTGAACGAGGTCTCTGGAGGCGCTCTGCAGGGCGAGATCCATGTCCTTTAAAGACTTGGGCCGGCCACCGGGGCTCGCAGTCGGCGTCCTCGTGCCACCGCCCCTGCGGGGAGATCCAGACCGCGACATGCCGGCGCTGCTTATTATTTCTGCTGATACAGAGTATGAGTCTGTGAGATCCTGTCCGGGGACGCTCGTGTTGGACAGGGCGGGTGTAGATGCCTCTATACAAAGGACAACCGCAGTGGGTGCTCTCCCATATCTCCTCTCATTCTCCAGTTCCTCAATGGATCATTACACGGGCCGGGAAAACGCCTCTCTACGCCTTTTTACCATTGGAGCCTGTTTAGGGGCAAAAAGATAGTCCCATGGTGATTTCCGCCGGTCGGGAGAGGGATATACAACTCCGGATCCCTGTAGGGCGCGGCTGACTCCTCACCGTTTTCCAGACGAGGCTTAACAGGCACGGAGAGAAGATCGGACGGCAGAGCTGCCTCCCGGGCGGGATTTTCTCGGCGGCTGCCCGTGGAAACCGCTTCTCAACGTCCGTGGAATATTCTTCGTGATCCCCTTCGTTCGTCGGACCGCGTTGGAGATTCGCGCGCATCGGCATCTGGACTTTTTTCTTTTTCTCCCTCGATGCGGAGACCGCGCTAGGCCAGGAACGGCACACCGCCTAGGGCTTAGGGCTCTGCGGCGCCAAGCCCGCCTCCGTCCATCGGGCCAGGTCGCTCAGAGGGTCCGACGCTGCGCTGAAGCTCCCCCCGCAAGGTACAGGCCAACCGACCGTCCGCTGCTTCTGCTCCGCTTTCTCTCCATTGTCTCTTACTCGGGAATGGGTCGTTGAGCCCCGGTGCCGGATCAAGGATGACCTCGCGTCTGGTGCTGGTCATTGGCGACCTCTTCATCCCGGACAGGGCTCCAGTACGTCGTCCCTCCTTCACGTGTATCCCGCCATGATATGCTGATATAGGTTACTGACGCTCCCTGCCAGGATCTCCCCGCAAAGGTACGCGTCGACAACCACCCTCTCCGGTTGCAACAGGACCTGTCCCATTAACATGGTTATGGATGGATATATAGTTCAAGAAACTCCTCACCCCGGGTAAGATCGGCCAGATCCTCTGCCTAGGCAACCTCACCGACCGGGAGACCTTCGAGTTCCTCCGCGGCGTCGCCCCCGACCTGCAGCTCGTCAAGGGAGACTTCGACGTCGACTCGCCCAATCTCCCTCTCTCCAAGGTCGTCACCCATGGCAGCCTCCGCATCGGCTTCACCCATGGGCACACCATCATCCCTCCCGGCGACGCGGACGCGCTGCTCATCGCCGCGCGGCAGATGGACGTAGACATCCTGCTGTGGGGAGGCACACACCGGTTCGAGGCGTTCGAGATGGAGGGCAGGTTTTTCATCAACCCCGGCAGTGCGACAGGCGCGTTCAGCACGGGGTACTGGCCTGAGGGGGAGGAACCAACCCCCAGCTTCTGTTTGATGGATGTAAGTCAGAAGACTATACCCTGGCTCTCATATATATATGTATGCTGATCTCCAATCTCAACAGATCCAAGGCGACGTGCTCGTGCTGTATGTCTACCAGCTCAAGAAGGACGAGAACGGAAACGAGTCGGTCGCGGTCGAGAAGGTGTCGTTCCGTAAGGGCGGCTCGGCTGCTTCATGATCATCCGTTGTTTCTTGTCTTGCCTTGTCTTGTCCTGTATCCGCTATTTGTACATACCCCAGAGAGTGTACGCAAATCATGATCTTTCTGTCTTTCCGGTTCTTCGTATCCTGTTTTCTGTCGATCAGGCTACTTTATTTTATCTCAACGGTATAGGAGATGTCCCATTCTGCCAGATTCAGGCATATTGGCATAGAAAAAAAAAAGATACTTCTAGGAGTCCGCAATCCGCCAACAACAATAAATGGCACATTAAGCACAGTACTGTACATACTCCGATCACTCGAGTCGGAGGAGTCAGTCGAGGAAACCGAAGGCAGACCTTAGCATTACCAGAGCAAGCAGAAATTATTTCAGTTCCATAACGGGACGGGGCTCGTGGGATGGGTAAAAGTTACCTAAGACAGGGCATTGTTGATTGCGTCGCCCCTCATAGTAGTGGCATTTGATTTACAGGTGGATGGATGAATAGCGATTTCATTTAATGATACAGATCATCTCATCAGTAGAATGAAAGCGTCTTTAATTTAGAGACTGTAGGCCGAAGAGTGACTGCATGCTTGAAGTACAGTACAGTACAGTACAGTACCATCCTGATGAGTGTCTAGGTGGATTAAATGGAGTTGTAGGGAAACGGCGTAAGGAATCAAGCGCTGAAGGGGTACTTATTCTCCAATTATTTTGTCTATTGAAACTGAGGCGCAAGTTTTATGGAAGTTTGCTACTGGGAGAGAAGAAGAGGAGGATCTGCGTGCGCGATGTATATATAGTCTGCTTCGAATATGTGAGACGCTTCCGTTGCTTGTACGCTGCGGCCTCGAGGCTGGATTGGATTGGATTGAGCCGTTCGAGGTTATTTTGTACCCTGTGCTTGATTGAAGAGCGAACGGCATGGAGAAGCTGCCTGCTTCGCGGTTCACTTTGTTGAGTAGTTCTATTGATTTCCCCTATTTAGTTCCAGTATTGTTATTGACAATCATTACTATTGATTGTGCGTCCTTTCCATTAGCAAGAAATACATTGTTGAAGAAAAAAATGAAAAAAACCGAACGGTCGTTCGACTGTAAGTTTGCTGGTGTCATAGTAGTACAGTAGTACTAGCTAACTAGGGGGGTTTGCGATGACTGCCCGTGAAGAGTCGCTAAGCCAGAAAGAGGAGCCGTGACTTCGGCCATCAATCGAAGGCGGAATTCGCATTCATTGCTTACCCTGCCTGTCCTTTCCCCAGCCTGGCCTGGCCCTTTGTCTCCCCCATTCACTCCTTATTGATCCTGCCTGTCTCTTGAAATACTCGCTTATTGAAAGAGGGGGTTCGATGCTTGCATTTTGCGATCGTCAAGAGGATTCCCGTTTCGATTCGAGAGAGCGAGCAAACCAGACGTCGCCCCTCACACACCCTTGAGACCTTACCTATCTTGCGCCTTTCGTGAACAACCTGCTCTTGATTTCTTTTTAGATTATAACCGTCGACATGGCTACGGAAGGGAATGAGATCAAGGATGAGCGTCTGGACACTCAGGAGGACGGTGGTGATGATGAGGTACGCCGCTCTACGCTTCGGAGCTCGAGCTGCTCCCATCTACGCATGCATCTATATGTCCCCTGCATTCTTGCTTTCTTTACCTCCTTGATCTGTCCGTCCACTATGCTAACTCGATTGCCTCGTTGTAGGAGGAAATCGCGGCGATGAAGAGGCGGGTGGCGGAGATGGAGTCCGAGGCCGCCAAGCTGCGCGAGATGCAAGCCTCTCTCGAACAGCAGTCGGAGAACCTGCGGGAGGACAGGGAGGAGGTCGATGCCCGGAGTATCTTCGTTGGCAACGTTGACTACGGTGCCTCTCCCGAGGAGATTCAGGCGCATTTCCAGAGCTGTGGCTCGATAAACCGCGTCACCATCTTGCTAGACAAGTATACGGGGCATCCTAAAGGGTACGTTGCGAGATGACACAGTCATTCTCTCCCCCCCCCCCC
>Ga0207748_1000225_pt1 | contig 52741 bp, 60 predicted proteins | sample HigsolmetaGSP13D_FD_184841 | JGI IMG/M metagenome (GOLD analysis project Ga0207748, IMG submission 184841) | High solid enriched microbial communities from the Joint BioEnergy Institute, USA - SP1-3-D (SPAdes) | ecosystem: Engineered > Bioreactor > SSF (Solid state fermentation) > Aerobic >...
CGCTGGCGATGTTATCAGGTCTCCATCCAAGAAGGAGATATCGCAATATCTGAGCACGCTTTACAGGACTCAAACCACGTGTTAGACGGCGACGAGGACGCTCAGGAGGGTATCTATAAGCTCCGGGAATTGCTTTGTTTGGAGGTTGGGGTGCAGAGGATTCTGGAGAGTTGGTTGCCTCGGATGCCATTTTTTTCTGCGATACGGGGGTAATCTCAATATCGGCACAGACATAGGCTATAATTTCCTAATTAGGAAGTCAGAAGAACCTCAGATATGACAAATTCAGTAAGAAATTGATGGGATTTGGTGAGAAAAATCAGTATTTTGGTGGTTTGGAGGGCTTCTGGTACAAAAGTTGCAATTTTTTGAGGTTTTGGTGTGCCAAGACTGCACCAAATTTTGCATACGCTAAATGGGTGTGGAGAATGGTTTAAGTTCCACTGCATCCGAGGAGTTATCGGCGTCTAGGGAACAACAACAACATGAAAGAAAAATTGAATTGATCTCCTTATTATCTAAATTAATGCTAAAAATAATCAAATATTCTTTTCACACAAAAGACACGTTAAATTTGCTACTATTTGCTGATGATAGTCTCGCAGCGGAGATAACATTCCAAGATCGATCGGGATAGTCGAGCTCCTCCTTTCATTCACGTCAAAGATCGCTCGATTGGTAATTTGACCATGCAATGGAATTAAATAGATCTACCTTGTGATTACAGCAGCGCAGACATCCCGTGGACGAGCTCCTCGGTGGCCTGACCATTTCAATACTGTATGTATGCCTTGAATCCACAATTATGTATGACCAAAGACACCATGGCACGGAATGCATTCTAGACATTGTATCTACCTCTGTAAGAGTTGGGCAATTCGCTACGTAGGTAAGGAGGCATTGAAGCCTAACATAATTCGACATTTGCGAAAGCACACTTAGCTCCCGTTTTCCAACGTTGGTAGATCGATAGTAGTTCATATGAAGCTCGGGTAGATGCCTAGTTCTAGGTCCTCGCATTGATCATCTTATAAACAAATAGCAGCCTATAACTATAATTCCTACTAATCCTATGAAATGGAGCAAGCCTTCAGAAGGAGGGCTCGTCTTTTCAATCATGTATATCATTGTGTCGGTAATAGCCCAGACACGCCTTGAGTGTCCTCGAGACGGATGATCGGCGGCAGCGGCAATATTCAATTAGGCAGCGCAAACCATACTGCCCAACCGACAATGCTTCTCGAAGAATAGCCAGAGTTCCAACAGAACCAGGTGTCATCGCTAACTGGCGGCCCGGGCCTTCCTCCGTATTCAGCAGGCGTTCGAGCTTCTTTGAGACACTGATACAAGCAAGCGGGAGTAACTTGTAGGCAGAGCAGCCAACTCCAGCAGATATCCAGGCTGAGAGAGATCAGCAATGTACCCCCACGCGCTGTTCAGACCAGAAGGGTGGAGAGATCGGCGCTAACATGACGATGCTTGCTGGTTGTTTGGCCGCTTTGTCGGTTGGATAAACCGAATTATAGACTTCCAGAAGAGGCCTGATCTTTCAGAGCCAATTCCCCAAGGTATCTGTGCATATCACACGTTCTGCAGAGAGTTTCCGTCAGGTATGAGTGCAGATCTCAAGCCTGAGTCGAGTCCAAAAGGACTTTAGTAGTGAAGCCTGACTGACACGATCTACCGTATAAGGTTGTAAAAGGAAGCAGATGTAACCCTATGGCCGATTGACATTGGCTCCGATTACCGCAACAGTCAAAGGTAGCGCGCTCATCTGGATGAACGGAAGTGGCAATGGGAGGACAAGGGAAATGGGTATCTTCGCATAATCATCCACCTTCCATGAACCACGTTCGATATTTTTAGGCGTTAGCTCCAGATTACAGAGCTGCTGAAAGGATAATGGCCAGAGAACATCTGTTCTCTCTCCAATTGATAGGAATTGGTGATTGATTCCAGGCTCTGAACGTCGGGACGAAGTTCTCTGAGCTGCTCGATCGTCGTCTTTGTATCATTTCTCTACCCATATTTCGACAAGAAGCTTCGCAGCAACCGGAGCATGGTTAGTGGCGGTAGCTAGCTAGTACAGTAGCTACCTACGGAGAGTAAGTAGTAGGTAGGCCGATGGACTATGCACGCCGTTCGGGAAAATCAACAGCGCTCGCCTTTGGGACGTAGGATCTTGTGTAGGCAAGTTAAATCCCATCAAAGATAGATGCAGAGCCCGATGGGGAGGTGGGCAGCAAGGACACATGTATTCATACCATTTGAGCGTGCCATGTGCCGCGGAGATGATGGAGGTCACCGCCTATGGAAAACGATCGCAAAATCCGCTTAAATGTTAAATACGTCGGGCGGAACAGCCGGTTATCGTCCACTGGGCGGACAAGCGCTGCAAAGGCATTCGACGGGGTTCTCGAGAGGACTCTTGATTCTACCGGATCTATCTAGATCTTATTATTGTCTTACATATGGGTCTGCGTGGGCTTATCAATAATAATAAGCAAGGCTCAAGCACAGGGCCCTGGCAGCGGACATAGACGACACATCACGCAACGGCGAGTAGCAGTCCTAGGCTGAAAGCGAGCGACAGGACCAGATCCTGGTGACTGGCCGAAATCGACGAGTTGATCCAGGGTATGGAGTACTAACTACTGCTGCGTATTTGAGGTACGCAAAACCTGCGTCTGTTGTGGTTGTCGGCGGGCGCATTGATCTCGCACTGTCGGCGGGAACGGTGGGTGCCCAAGAACGCATTACTGCCCAACAGGCATCACCTCCAGTTGCGTCTGCCATCCATCGACTGGACGAACTCCTGCCTTTGTGGAGCGTCTGGCGCGCTGGAATCATGCCGGCTCCTCGCCATTCAAGCTCTCCAGCCAGCCAGAGAGCTCTGGCTGGACGGCGGTTGGACCTGTCGTCGACAGCCCTGCATGAATCCACCGTCGCAATCCCGCGACGGCGCGGACCTGGAAGAGGTTCGTTGTGACTCTGACCACCAGGCTCCCCGTGCACCGCAGCTGAGGATGGGTTGACTCTGGACGCGTCGGTTCGCCGACCGCCTTCCCCAGGCTCGGTCCCTGTTTTGATTTTTCGGTACGCGACAAAATCCGAGTCCGACAAAACCCCTGGTTCTGGAGAAAGCCTCAGTCTAGATCGCTGCTGCGCGTCCCTGTTGCTCCCTTCTTTTCGTGCAGATCCTAAGATCTCCGCATCTGACCATGAGCCATCCGGCTGGAAAGGCGGCGGATGAGGCTTCTGTATCCTTGCCTTCTGTTTGCTCGGTCGCCTTTGTCCCTGGAGACCTCGAGTTTCAGGTCTGCTCGAGGCCCGCGACAGACCCAACTCCGCGAGGTCCGAACACCGCTCTTTGAAGACCTTCCTGCTCTCTCTTGCGAGGCAATCGGGTCCACCAGCGTTGAGAGCTTCCCGGCTGTCAAGCAGGCCCGAGGAAGGCGGCCGGACCGACGATGGAGGACATAGCTCCCTCGATACGGCGTAGTATCATCCGCCACGGCACCGCCTGCTCTCCCATGCTAAAGCTCATTAGCCCGTGCGCCCGTCGGGTCCCTTTTTTGCCATCTGGGCTTCTGGCAGATTTGGCATCGTGCAGAGCGTCTGGCCGCGCCGGCGCGGTGATCAAGACCGGGGTTGCAACTCGCCCATCGCCAGCGTCGTGGCACCAGACACGGCCAGGCAGCCCGAACCCAGCCCAACACGCCCAAACGGCCAACCGCGTGTTGCTCATGGCAGCGTCGGGAGCCACAAACAGCCCACAGCCCTGGCCCCCCCCCCCTCCTAGCCGCCTCTTCTTCTTATCACCTCCCTCTCTCCCCCGGCCTCTTCCTTTCCAAACTGCTTTCTGGCCTTTTCTGCCCGCCGAAGGAAAGGAAGAGAAAGCTCCCCAGGGAAGGAAGGAGACCCAGACGCAAGGAACCGCACAAAGGATCACCCGGATCTTTCCTTCATTCCCCTCTTTTTCACTGATCTTATTCTACTCACCTGCCTGTCCTCCATTTCCTTCCGTCCTCACGTCGCGATTGCGTCGACCTTCGTGCGCTGCAGACTGGTTCAAAGGCCCCGTGTGATCCCTGGTCCGGCTCTTGACAACCACCCTGGACAGACTTTTCCGGTGTTATCCTGGTGCCAAGCATATTATAAGTCAGACCTGGATTCAACTGTGACCGACGGGCGCATATCGTGTGTGTATGCGTGTCCTGAACCTTGGATAGGCCTTCATTGTCAGCCTTGGATTCCCTGGACGCAGTCTCTTAGAACTGTTATTCTGTTTCTCTTCTCTGCAAGCAAAGCAGAAGTCATCATCCACTGTTGTCTTGCTCCCGGAACCTGGCCGTTCTACCACTTCTGGATAATTTTTTGCTATTTGGATCTTCCGTGGTCATTATTGATCCCATTTTTCCGTGGGCAAAATGACCGGACGCTTTGAGGGGCGCCCGGAGCGCCAGAACGAATATTTTATCCCTGGTGACGGCATCAATCGAGAAGTTATCCAGGCGGATATCTGTCGGTACCTTGGCAACGATGCGCTCGTAAGACCTGGAACACATAATGTCGGGCTTCCAATCTACTACCTATCCTAGAGGGATGGTACCTGATTGATCATGTGCTGACCTTGAGGCAGGGCCAACAAGGCTATTTTATTCGGGCTTATCGGAATCTTACTTCGGTAAGTGGACATTCTCGTGTGGTTGCAGTACATGAAGGGAGCTGACGACGTAACGATAATTGCAGGAGATGATAGCGGATCTGAAAGCGGATTCCGCTCGGTGGGAGGCGGATTTGGCACGCAGAGCAAACCAAGGCTATTCGCGAGATAGTTATGTTCAAGACCTGAACCCTAATCCACCTCCAGTGACATATGCCTCTTCTGCAATTCATGATGTGCGCCAGCCGCCGGGCCCGTCACCTCCTACCTACCCTGCAGCTCCGGCTCGACCCTATCTGGATCCCTATGGGCAGCCGGTTCCTTATGGAGCGCCGCCGAATCCTTATCCGGCTCCATCATACCCTTCCACTGGACCCCCCTATGGATCGGCCCCAAATGCTTATCCTCCCCCACAGAATCCCTATACTGGTCCAAGCCAGCCTCCAGTGTCTGCTCCTGATATGCATCCAACGTATACATACACGAGCAACGCTGGTTATGGCTATGACAACGGGAGGAACAACGCCCCTAGGTACCCTGGACCGGGTTATGAAAACGACCCAGAATATCCTCCTGTCACGTCAGGGATAGCTTATCCTCCTACTACGGCCCCAGACCCACGGATAGGAATGGACCCAAGATACGCAGAGCCAGCATACTCGGATCGCAGCCGGCCACAACCGGCAAGGGAAAGAGAAGCTCCCCGCCGCCCTCGTTAAAGTGAGAGCACTCTCTTCTTTGCCCTGGACAGATACAATTTACTTTTAATTACAAATTTATCCGAGTTCTTGCCCGTGGGAAGAGAACAACGCCTGGAGAAAACGAACCAGGGGAACAGTCTGGAGTTCGACTTGACGAATTATTATTAAAAACGTTTTGGGCCTCGCTTTCCCGGTCTATGAATACCCGTCTGGATGAAGGATTTAATTTCAGATCCATTGCAATGAGAGGAACCAAACTCAGGGACTTGGGGATTTCCTTGACATCAATGCCGCTGGCACTGTCACTGTTGACTGATTTCACCTGGAGTCTGTTAGTCCTGTGCCTGGAAACACCAGCTGGAGCCTATTCTTTACTTGGGCTTCTGCTTTTAATGATCTCCGTGGTCTCTCCACCGGTCATGACGAGGTCGACTGACCAGGAGCTTTTGCGTGATGGGTAATGAAAAGGCGGCTTTTTGTTTTTTTTTTTTTTTTTTTTTTTTTTTTGCGTCAATGATGTGCCCGGATATCTCTTTTCGACTGCAACATGTTTGTCGTGTACAGGAAATCCTTAATATGGTTTGGCATATGCTTTTGGATACGCTCTTGTGGTGATGTCGACTCCTCTATGGCCAGCCCCGCACATGCTTTAGGTTGCATCTGCCAGGAGCTCTGAGATCTGTTTCATAAAATACAGGGGTTAATGATCTATTGTAGATAATTGCATTTCGCGGCGTTCTGCTCCTGTTCGTTTTTTTCGTTCTGATCTTTTGGCTTTGCGGTTACATGTTTATTATTCAATTGCCGTCTCCTGTTCAATGTCACCCTCCTTGCCTTGTACTTGTTAAAAGAAATCTGCGGTCTTTTCCTTCGAAGATGTCGGACCAAATGACAGCTGTTTCTGACGATGCCTTTGGCAACCTTATCTCTTTGAGTGCTAATCCCCTTTTTTTCATGGATCTGCCCTGCCTTTCGAACGCAACGCCCAATGCTTGGAAACCAGTGTATGTTTGCTGGGGGCATTTCTCTATCGGTGCTCCCGTGTAGATTCGTAGTCAATGTCTTTCCATGACCTCCGTTTCGGTCTCGCGCCAAACCCATAATTTCACCAAGTCCCGCAAGAGACAATACCTTCCTGTAGCTGAGTGAGCACTCGTGGCCTTGTGGCATACCTCACTTGTGCGGATTCTAATGCCCGCTGCCTGCGATAGGACCTTTATGGTCATTTATTTATCCCATGTCTCCTTTCAAAAGAATAGCAAACAGTTCAGGCGCTTGAAGTTTTATTACCATTATGCGCTCACAATACTAATTGAGGACTGCGGGAAATAGTCAAGATTTACCGATTGCGAACGTCATTCCCAAACGTTCCAGCGTACTTCTACTGGGCTCCATTTCACAACTGCCAGGGAGGGTATGGCGCTCGGCTTGTTTCTACACCGTATCTATATATGTGCTGTTGACATATGCGAGAGGAAACAACATTGTCACTTTTACCCTATAGCTGCGATGGTAGTCTGTGGCCGGTTCATATATCATTTACCCTGTTCACAATGGCGTTTTGGAAATAGGACGGTTTAATATTGTATTGGGGTACTAGTAAAGTAGTTGCTGAGGAGGCTACGGCGGAGGACTGCTGGCGAAATTTGGGCAAAAATCCCGAAGGGAGGGAGCATTCTATGACAGGAGTCCTGGTTATATGCGCCCGTCAGACATTTATCTATTGTAGCCATAGTCAACTGTGGGTTTCATACGATTGTCTTTTCTTTTGATACGACGTAGCTACGACTCCATACGAAGGCCTTCTTTCTGGGCTGTATATCTGACAGTGAAATTGTGTCACATTCCCAAAGGTTAAACGATAGCCCCCAAGATACGGATGACTTTAGATGATCAACAGATCTGATAAAGACACGGGGTATAGATTGGTACTGACACCAGACGAGTAGAACAAAGGGGAAAAACGAAGCGCGTTCTCTTCGCTGTGAAAGCATGTCTATGTACAATATGCGCAACACCCCTGTAACGATCGAACCAGACATCATCACAACCATAACGCAGTGCTGGATATATCAATCAGGGTACTTGGAGTGGCGAAACAACGGAAGCCGATAGATGCGCCATAAAAAGAGCCCCTTATTTAAGTACTTGCGAGCGAGCCGCCGCCCACAGATGGTGTGCTTCGCAGCATGTCGACGGCATCATCATCAGTCCTCGTCCCCATAAGCCCCCGATTTTAGACAGATCATCTCAGCCTAATATATCTCCCTTTTTTTTCACATATCTTTCTCTCGTGAGCATTTATTCGTCGTCGAAACCTTCAGGGATCACTCTCGGGCCCTTGGGGACTGTTTGCATTGAATAAGTCAGCTTGCAGCGTCTCACATAGCAGTGATGGAACATAAAGAATGCGGAGGAAAGATAAAGGTAGGAGAACATAGGAAAAGGCGCAGGAGTTTCTTACTGGGATAGGTCATGGGGATGGGTTCCGGGTCGACATCTCCGAAGAACCGCCTGATGGGAGGCAGAGTCACCAGCGCGACGGGACCCATAGCCCCAACGACGAGGGAGTAGAAAATCGCGGGCTTCTCATGCGATGCCCAGCGAAGGTAGCGTAGCGGAGTCTGCCAGAATTGCGGGTACGACATTGTCTATTTGAAGGGCTGGAGCCGTAAGTTGCAGGTGTGGTTGCGACCGTAGAAATCACCGGTTCCGGTGTGGAAATGTCACCGCGAATGTGCCAATTGGGAGAATCGATGCCTCTTCAGTCCCTCTGCTCTATCTGGGCGGGGATAGGGAGGCTGGTAAGTGCTCAGGAAACGGTCGTCTCGCAGCGAGAGGGGAAGATCTGGGGTTGAAAGAGGTCGGTGCATAATTGCGGGTGCGGGTATCCCTCCATGCAACCAAGATCATGCAACGGTCTTGGCGCCTCGTCCAAACACGTCGCCTGTTCCACAAGTACAGACAGCTCCAGTAGTGAGCGAACGGACAACCATACCTTCCCTAGCTTCTTCCCTTTTCTCTTTTGCGCCCTCTGCATTCCGCCGCCCCGCGCGGAGAAATCCAAGATGCGGTGGTTCCTTTCCCTTTTAATTCTGGGCTTCTGGGGAGCGGTGCATGCGCTAAGTAGTTCGGGCAATCGCCTGCTGGTGGTACTGGAGGAGGCGTCCGAGAGGGACCTCTATTCCACATTCTGGGAAGATTTGGAAGGTAAATATTTTTTTTCTTATTTTACATTAATTTGGTAATAGTAGACCTCAGTTAACAATTGCAACAGCTAGAGGTTATAAGATTTTCTTCGAATCTCCAAAGAACGAGAAGCTCTCTCTGTTCCAACATGGAGCCAGAGCTTACGACCACCTACTTATCCTCCCACCCAAGTCGAAAGGTCCGGAAATCATGTTACATTTCATGGATAATATGTTATCAATGCAGTTAATTGACTTCTAATGGCAGGGCTCGGACCCGCGTTGTCCCCGAAATTAATCCTCGACTTCATGAACAAGGAGGGTAATGTCCTCCTTGCTCTCTCTGGCAAGTCATCGACGCCCAGCGCCCTCAGTTCTCTCCTTCTTGAGCTGGACATTCATCTGTCCACTGATCGTTCGTCCGTCGTCGTTGACCACTTCAAATATGACACTCTTTCTGCGTCGGAGAAGCACGACGTGCTTCTTCTCCAACGGCCGGGAGCCTTGAGACCAGATACCAAGTCTTTCTTCTCCGGAGAGGGTGTGCTGGCAATTCCAAGAGCAGCACCACAGACTCTGGGAAGTGCCAGTCCTCTCCTCGTACCTATTCTGCGAGCGCCTGAGACCGCTTATAGTTACAACCCGAAGGAGTCGGATTCCGTGGAAGACACCTTCGCAACGGGTACGCAGTTGGCATTAGTTTCTGCCATGCAAGCGAGGAATTCCGCACGTTTCACTGTTCTGGGCTCTGTCGAGAGCTTGGAAAATAAATGGTTCTCTGCGACTGTCAAGGGACCAGATGATGAAAAGGAAACAACAACCGTTAATCGGCAGTTTGCTGAGCAGCTTACTGCTTGGACGTTCAAGGAAACTGGTGTGCTCAAGGTCGGAAGAATAGAGCACTACTTGAGTGACAAGGATGGGGCTCCCGTTGGAGACCTGAATCCGAAGATTTATCGGATCAAAAACAATATTGTACGTGTTGATTGATGCATTTCTCCTTTCACCGTACGCTGGTGGACTAACATCTCTGTTTATAGACATTCAGCATTGAGCTCTCTGAGTATGCACATGATAGGTTCGTACCTTTTGAGCTCCCAGACGGGGACGCCGTGCAGCTCGAGTTCACAATGCTTTCGCCTTTCTACCGTCTCCCGCTTCTTCCATCTCGTCGCACGGAAAATAGCACTATATACAGCACTACTTTCACCCTCCCCGACCAGCATGGGGTTTTCTCGTTCCGCGTCAACTACAAGCGCCCATTCCTCACCAACGTCGTGGAGAAGCATGAGGTCTCCGTCCGTCACATCGCTCACAACGAGTGGCCCCGCAGCTGGGAGATCAGCGCCGGCTGGGTCTGGATTGTTGGCCTGTGGTCTGTTATCGGGGGATTCCTCGCGTTCGTCGTTGTCTGGCTCTATTCTGAGCCGTCCTCCGCGGCCGAGGCAAAGATTAAGAAGATGCAGTGAATGTCTGATATGCTTAGGGAGTGTAATCGGAACGAAATGGCTCGACGTCTGATAGGCTTGTCTTTTTTATCATCTCTACTGTTTTCATGTATGGTTTATGGAGATTATGGTTGTATATCTTTTAGGGCTATGCGAAGTCTGAGGCCATAGATTTACTCAGGCTGTGATCGCTAGAAAAAAGAAAAAACTCTTTTTGTCGGTTTTGGACACCCACAAGTATAACATACGCCAATCGCTGGCCGAGGGCTCCAGTCATGATCAGACAAAGAGGAGAAGAATGATATTTTACATACCCTTTTATACCCAAGTGGCATACAGATAATAGACACCCACCTGGGTCAAATGTTTATCCGACGCCAAACCAGCCATGGTATTGATAACTCCATCCCATGAGAAAGGCAACCGCCGCTCAATGTAGCGTTTCTCCAATTCCTGCCAGTCATTACACGAGCATTGAGAGCGCGCGTGAAAGTAAATTGCAAGCAGGGCCCTCTTAAGCCTGCTTTCTCCAATTGGTCATTCCGAATCATGTTCGCAACCCAAGATATATATGACGTTTCCCTCACAGACCCCTCGTCTTCTCCGGATCCATCTGCACCTCGTCGCCGCTGATCTCCTTGACCGTCTCAAAGGCTGGTTTGCCTGCGTACAACATATGTGACGAACTGGGCTTTCCATCGACTGCAATGGGTTGATTGCCGCGGAAGCGCTTGCGCATATCGATCAAACCGCGCCTAGTAATAAGACATTCAAGAATGAGCCTCTGCTGTTCGCATTTCCAGTTATAGCGGTAGAGACTCCGGGATAGTCCTATAGACCATTCAAAGCTCTCAGACCACATAGAGAAAAGTTGGTATGGGCGTACTTGCACTCGCTCAGACCCTTCCGCAATTGTTGGCATCTCGTGGGCAATTCGTCGACGAGCGGTGTGCTAAGGCATTCGCGCGGCGTGTGCCGCTGCACCATGATGCAGTCGGACTCCTGCAGACATTGTGCCAGCGCGTTTCCTACAATATCGCAAGGTTTAGCGACAGAGCGGGGGTACAGAGGGGCTTCTTTCCAAGGGGGGCGGGCAGAGCGCAAAAGAGCCCGGGCGGAAATCTCCGCCCCAGGGGCAGAGGCTGAAACATCGGGAGTGCCGGGAATGGGGTTTAAGGGAGACTCACGGATAGCCTTGCAAGAGTTAGGCATCTTGAACAGAACGCTCCTTAGTCGGATCTAGACCAGGCGCAGAGAAGGACTGATGAGCGGGGAACTCGAAGCTATCCGATATCACGGCGTCCGAGAGCCTCGAAATAACGGCCAAGACTCGGGTTTGATGCCTGTCGGAATACACGCGTTCCTGATTGGCGGCGGGCCGGTCGATCCCCGGATTACATAACCTCCAACGGTATCACATGCACAGGCAGACCGCCATGACGTTCTGCTGTGCTCCGGGCCTCGTGTGCAGATCGCACGAGGAGGGAGACAATTCGTTTGTATTCCGGTGCAATTCCTTTTTCACTGGTCCCGGACGCCCGTGCGATTTGGCCCATATGCACTGTTAAGAGCATATCGGAAGACACCATGGCACGCGTGCCTGTCATTGGAAGGCTGTTATGGTAGGTGCGAGCTGGACAAGCTGTCAGACACGGGAGTCTGCCTCCCCGGGACCCGGGCATGGAACATGACGCAGTTCCTCCATGCTGCTGTCCAATAACTCCGGATCTTGCTCTGTTGTCCCATATTGGAGGTCGCACCAGCTCACAGATGTCGTCCTCCAGGACGGAATATCTTGCGCTTTTCGGCTCCCTGACCCTCGTCTTCCTGGAGGGGATCATTCATCTGATAACGTTCTGCCTTCGTGAGTTATGATCTACAGGCCACCAACTATGAGACTGCGAAAATCTGAAGAGGAATGTGAAAGCTGACTCTCACTGCAGCCGATCCGGTAATTAACTTCTGCTATAATCAGTCCAAGAGAGTATTCAATCTCCTGTCGGCCCCTCAGGGACGATTCGCGCGTGCCAGACAGCAGACGCTTGCAGCGTCGATTGCTCGCGCGTCCGACTTTGCAGATATCTGCGCCCTTTTCGGCTACGAAGCGGAGGAGCACATCGTCCAGACCAGCGATGGCTATCTTCTTGGCCTGCACCGCCTCCCCTACCGGAAAGGTGAGGAGGGACTGCGGGTGAACCATGGAGAGGGGAGCATCAGGAAGAAAGTGGTCTATCTCCATCATGGCCTCCTCATGAACAGTGAGGTCTGGGTCTGCTTGACTGACGAGCAACGCTGTCTGCCCTTCCAGCTCGTGGAAAGGGGGTACGATGTCTGGCTGGGAAACAATCGTGGCAACAAATATTCGAAGAAATCCACAAAATATCCCCCGGGATCCCCCGGATTCTGGAATTTTTCAATCGACCAGTTCGCCTTCCACGACATCCCAGACAGCATTGAGTACATCCTTTCTGTTACGGAACAGCCTTCCCTCTCATATATTGGATTCTCCCAAGGCACAGCTCAGGCGTTTGCAACATTGTCAATTCACCCTATGCTGAATCAGAAGGTGGACGTATTCATCGCACTTGCCCCTGCAATGTCTCCTTCGGGTCTTCATAATGGCATCGTGGACTCCTTGATGAAAGCTTCGCCGGACGTTGTTTTTCTTGCATTTGGTCGGCGCAGCATTCTCAGTTCTACAACGATGTGGCAGGCCATTCTCTATCCACCAATATTCGTTCGCATCATTGACATCTCGCTTTCGATACTCTTCAATTGGACTGGCGAGAACATCAGTCATCATCAGAAACTTGCTGCATATCCCCACCTCTACTCATTCACCAGCACCAAGTCCGTGGTTCACTGGTTTCAGATTATACGCAATAAAAGCTTTCAGATGTACGATGACGAGGTTCGTGCGCCTTTTAGCATCGGAGCGAGCGATCGCTACTATAAACCCGTCAAGTACCCGACCAAGAACATTAAGACACCAATTGTCCTCGTTTACGGCGGCAGTGACAGTCTAGTCGACATTGACGCCATGCTACGGGAGCTGCCTCGTGGTACTAAGGCGAAAGTGATTCCCAAATATGAACATCTTGACTTCCTCTGGGCCAGAGACGTCGACAAAGAGGTGTTTCATCATGTGTTTGAGGCTCTCGAGCGTTATAGTCGCGGCCGCTCTACCACGACGCAAACGACAACAAAAGAGAAGATGGCAAAGTCCGCCTTGATGTTGAAACCGACTGCCAAATCGACGCCGAACGTTTCTACGTCGCGGAAGCTCGCTTCCCCCATACAGCTCTCTCCTCGAGCTGTTTCGTACACAGACGAGGATTGGAGAGTTGATCCTGAGAGGGTTCCTGTGGATGTTGATTTCGACGCCATAGGACACCCAAGATCTTAACACTACGCCTGATTATGATCCAGTCATTGTCTGTTTCTCCGTTATTTATTTCTGGCATATACGCACAGGATCCATTACGATATCGTCCTTCCCGCGTTGCCATGTATGGCACTTGGCGCTACAGTTTCGATGCAAATAGATCAATTCACGAGTTGGCCGTCTTGTTTTGCACTTTGTTCCTCGTGGCATCTTTTGCAAAAGGAGAACATATCTCGTCATTTTCCTTGAATTTCTATTCAGATTGACCTTCGTTTCTGCTTTAGACTCGGGATAGCATGGGTTGCATTAAAAGGCTTGCCACCGGGGTTCCGCGGATCTGTTCATGGGCTAGCACTACCCCTGTCTAGATCACTCTTGTTGCCTTTTTAATCTTTGACAGACTGCTTATTTACGGAAGATACGGAAATGCTGTGCAGAAGGAACAGGGAAGAGAAAGGGAGTGACGGCCATAGTGGGGAGCCTGCGGCTTGTGCATTTTGATTTTGCCTGGACAGGATATATCGAAAATCTCATCGGGAACAGATTTGACTGGGACAACCATCTCTGCAACATTTCTGTGAAGGGCAAGATCAAAGCCTCTCCACGCATACTGACAAATTCCCTGCTTCTGTCCTGATTGTGTCCTTTGGAGCATGATACCCATTTCGCCATGCATAGCATCTTCTCGTGCTTTCGAGCTTCAGTTCCGTATGTAACAGTCCAATAATCTCAATATCGCCGTTTAAAATGCCCGATTTGATGCCTCCTTCGAACTATCTAGCTCTATCATTTATGGCCTCGGATTAGTTCCTAGTTACCAATGGACTGTGCTATATCCCTAGAACAAATTTGATATCTGATTATAAAAGGACTTGCAGAAGAGAAACAAACTTGTCACGTTCATCATCTGACAAGATTACGCTGTGACATTTATTCTATTTCTCATAGACCATGACGGCCTAGCTTCCTACTGTGTGGTCATCAACACACACACACACACCATTCCCATGTGATTGAACGAGAACGGGACATTGGGCATCAAAAACCTCCGTCCCAACCTATAACAAGGACGGGCCAACGAAAAGCAAATTTCTCCTGGACGCAGTACAGTCCAGAACCTAACCGAACCTCGCTTTTTTTTAGCGGTGGACATGGGACGGCATGCATGCACCTTTTCGACTCGATGACCGCGCAAGTCTCCTCTAAAACGAACATTCCCGCTCTCGTACCAAAAAGAAAGCCCCCGCGGGTCCTCTCCATCTGTTTCCCTGTGCAGTACAGCACGAAGCAAAATGCAGGGCCAAGTCTTGATCATAATTATTGATTCATAATTTGCCTTTTGACCTTTTTACCTTTTTTTTTTAAAAAAAATTTTCAAACCCTTGCATGGTCATGAAGCGTCCACGGTCCGGTCAACCGGCCCTCCTATCTTCAACCATTATATTTCTGTTGGGCTTCGGGATTTATTCCGTAGTTATGGAGTACTCCGATTCGATACCAGATTCGGTACCACTATAGCTAGCTAGCTGGCTGGCTGGCCCATAACCGTTACCGGTTGAGAAGGAAAAAAAAGTTTAAATAAATAAACAAATGATGGCGATAGGTAGGTAGGTCCTAGGTAAGAGACGGATTGCATGCCGAGCCGCGAGGCGCAGGCGAGGCGAGGCGAAGGCGAACAGGGATCGGAATCAAATCAGGCGAACGAGGGTTTTTTAGCTTTAGCTTTAGCTTTTGGCTTTTTTCTCTCCTGCTTTTTTGTTTCTGTTTTTGTTCATGCATATGTATGTGGTATGCAGTATATGTATGTTCTTTGTCAGGGAGAGGAGGCAGAGGGAGTTTGGGGTTGATAGTATGTAGAGTGAGAGAGAGATAATTGGAAGGATGCTAATGGTCAATTTTTTGAGTCATTTTTAAATGAAATGGATGAATAACGGAGATACTGTATTTATTGTCAATCACCCCTGCAAATTTTAAAGCGTGGCCCCGGGAGTTAGGGTTTACTGTATGCATATCAATCAGCCGGATTTATTTTTTCCGCAACCGTCTGCCCTGGACACTGACTCGCAGTAGTACTGTAGGGTCTGGGAGGGAAAAATCTCCTAGGGAGAAAAAAAAACTGGGGCTGGGGATAATTTGTACAGTACACAGTACAGTAGTACTTCGTCTTAAAGAACCTCCTTGGTAACGATCCTGGAGAAGGCAATCTGCATCTTCTCTTTCTTCTGCCCATTCAGACAACTTCTTTATTACGTATGTATTTACGGAGTACAGTGCTACTGCATATATCTCGAGGTAGCGGTGAGTCTTTATTCAGATATTGGTCCCCGATACGCCCCTGTGCAATGAAACAGAGGAAAGGACAGTGTCGTTTCTCTTTCTGAAACCCTGATTTTCTTGGCCACATGGCATGATCTCTCCTAAACGCGGCTCTTCACCGACAGATAAGATATCCAGTCTGTGGTGTCGTCTTGTCAGCTTCTGGCTGAATACCTAGTACATACATGTGCCCGGGATGAGGGTTACACCCCCTGGCAGAGCGCCTCGCGGTGGCATTATTGATCGGAGGATATTCCGGGAACATGATCAATTATTCCTCTCTTCCCCTAGAGACAGACTGCTTTAGCTTCTATATTTGCATAGATTAGGTAATCCCATCGATACCTCCCTGTTCCTGGAATTCTCTCGAGTCCCTACAGCTGCCGGACTTGGTAAATTGCGAGAGTCAGTTCCGGGGTATGTTAATGCGGGGTTGCGTCGGACAGATTACTAGGGACTATTCCCGGTCCAAATGCCGGAGTAGTATGACAGCATGGGTAAGAAAGAAAATTATTAATAGCTCCTCGTGCAACCGGCTGGGGTGGAAAGGGGCCATGAAAAACTATAAAATGTGAACCCGTAGATGCAACCCGTAAAATCATCGTACCTCAGGCTTTCTTGAAAAAGAAAAAGAACGCAGATTCGTCATTGGACAGTGGAATTCTGGCTGTGCCGTTATTTTTCTGGAGGTAAAGCTAATGGTTGGTTTCTGATGATCGGCAAGTGTCTTGTTTTTTTTTTCTTTTTTCTTATTCTAAGGTGACACAGGATGACGTTGGCCCTGCGTAGGTTCTTGTTGGGTCTATTCCTGGAGCTATTCCTTCCGAGTTTACTTGGAGGTTCAATGGATGCATCTGCATCTGCCTTTCGCCGCTTATAAGCGAAAGAATAAGCAGCGGACCTGGTCCTTGCTCAGAAGAGTAGACTTTCTAGATGGTTCTGATGGCAATACTGGCCGAAAACATGTCTAGTTAGCATTCGAGATTCAGGACATAGGCGGCCTGATCACTTGCTGGCTTGTTGGGGTACTCGCGAGTGGTTTCCAGGGGCCGTGACTCTCTGTAGCAGGCGCAGTACTGTAGACGTGTTGAATGTGATTGCTTGCAGGCTAGTGGATTTAAATCGCAGATGTTGACTGCAGCGTTACATCACATCCCATTCGACTCGTGGAGGGCTCGACGGTACCGATTTCAAAGATGTCTTTGTGCCGGAAGTAATGGACAGAGCATCGAGCAGCCCTGGCTGGCGTGCTGCTGCAATGTCATTAAATCGCCCCCGACCCAACAAGCAAAGGACATTTAAGATTGGCAACGAGACGCGCAGATCGGTGCCTGGCGGTCTCCCGTTGCTCTTGATCCCGGCTCTGAGAACGCACAGGATAAAGCAAGCAGAAGCTGGAAATTCGTCCGCACGCCGGCCCAATTAGCCGCTGTTGGGAACCTCGAGCACTGCATGATCCGATCACCGTCGAGCAAAGGGCCCTGTCTGAGTTGAAGCATCCGCTAATCGATAAGCCCGAGCCGCGAGTCACTGTTCATGAAGCCAGAAGTGGGCCCGAGAAAAAAAAGTGATGGGGATGGCCTGGTGGTTTGGATCAAATTGGGATTTTCGGGTTCGGATCTGCGGAGAGAGAGGGAGAGGGAATGGAGAGGGAGAGAAAAAAACACAGCTTTATATAAGAGCATGCAGGATCGTAAAATAGACGGCCTGTCTGGCGTTGAGAACGGGCATCATCAGGAGCAGCCTAGCATGTGGAAATGCGGACGCGACGTTGACTTCTCGTCAAGTTCGTTCTAGACAGGTCAAGATCCTTCGTGCTGCGGGCTGGGTGTCGGGACGCTCCGCCTGCGACGTGCTTCTCGATAGATTATTTTTGCCTGCTGCCTGCTTTATCTCTATCCTCTTGCTCTGAGCTGAACCTCCTTCGCGTCTCTCTAATAAATATAGTCTGTCCAGCGCGTCTGCACCGGCCTCTGCGCCTGGAGTGGGCCCGGACGTCGTCCAGTCCCCGGACATATCCCAAACTGCCAACTGACGGCGACGACCATCACTAAACAACCAAGGTGTGTTTGTTCCCTGACGTCCTCCTCTCCTCTGGTCCCTTGGTCTTTCTCCCTGGTGGCATCTCTATCGGGGGGCCAAAAAAAAAACGCTGCCTGCGCATTGAATCACACCACGGGCTCTCTGGGCTTCAGCGCCGTAGAGTCGGCGCGGGAGTCGAGCTGGCACGGGCGCAGATCGTTTTCATCCACCGGCGTTGCTAGACTCGCCTCGACGACTCAATTGGGAATACTGAGCAATGGTCTGGCCGCTGGCCGCCGTCGGGCAATGTCGCGCTCTCCCAAGCTGCTGGCGGTCCCCCTAGGGGGGCTTGACTTTTTTTTCTGCCTTCCCCTCTCTATCAGCGTCGTCCGCGCCTCACTCCGGCCGGCTACATCATCCTGCCTTGCTCGTATCGCCAGGCTAACCCGTCGTCCGATGCAGGCGGTTGACTGGCATCGCCCAGCATACACCAGCAGGCAGCTCGGGCTTCGGCTTTAGGTTTGCTCGCGAACCTTGGGCTGACCCCTCTGGGTACCCGCACAACCGTCGAGGCCTCTTCTCACCGCCGAACCTCGCGTGCTTCTCCCTGGAGAACACGAAGTTCACGCAGGAACGGCAAACGGTCGATACGTCAGGGCCGCAGCCCAAATTGGCGCCTCTGAGACCCTGCAGGACTGCCACGTTTATTCGCCCGGTCTGGGAGCTCCGGTCCCTTGCGCGCCGCTTACCTTGGACGGAGAATACGCCTCCGAATTCTTGAACTTCACCAGCCATTGATACTTTTTCCAGGGCCAGCTCACAAGCTCTGCGAACCTTCGTTTATATACTTTCCCCTTTGAGCGCTCGGAACCGCTTGTTCTGGATCGAGGCTATATACAGCGCATTTCGATTGCTTCGGGTTGCGGAGGTGGCGGTCTGAACAAGGTGGCTTGAGACCGATGTAAGGGACCAGGTATCACCTCTTGTGCTTGTCAGCGGCCCGGTGGGAGCCTGTCAACCTTCGAATCTCGTGCGAACAGCAGGGAGAGGAATATACTTGAGTCCTCGTAGGATAACGGTACAAGGAGCTTTCGCTCGACGACAACCAACACCAGAGGATTGCCAGTCCAGAGAAACTCCAGCCAAGCCTGCGAAGAATCTCTGCTCCAACAGAGCTGCTGAAGGTTTTCTTGACCTTGAATCTCCAGACCCTTTATCTCATTCCGTAACCAAACTGCCGCCCACATGCCAATGCAGCCGCGGTAAGTCTTGGGTATATCAACGTCATCTCACAGCTCCAGTATCCAGTTTGCATCCTGGACTATGATCGTAGGGCCAGAAACTGACCTCGTATTGCTGCCTTTTAGACGAGAATACCACATTGTGGTTCTGGGTGCTGGTAGGCATACGCTCCTTATCCCCGGGAATTTCGAGAACACTCGTCACTGACGACAACTGTTTGATTCCTGAATTACAGGTGGAGTTGGAAAGAGTTGTCTTACTGGTATATACTTTTCTTTACTACTCGCACCACTCCTCGTCTGGCGAGCCCTCCCCTCCTGATTCCGCACACATGGCGGACCTCGTCCACCTCCGGAGTACCCTTTAAAAGCACCGCCCGCCCAGGTTCCAACGGGATACTCATTAGCTTGCAGCGCAATTCGTGCAGAATGTGTGGATTGAGAGTTACGACCCTACGATCGAGGATTCATACCGTAAACAGATTGAAGTAGATGTGAGTCGAGTGTTCCCACTTCTTAGGTGGCGGATATTGACCCCTCTAGGGCCGACAATGTATCCTAGAGATGTATGTACTCTCTCCTTTCGCGTCGTGACGGAAATTGGGACTCCCCCCCCTCCCCGGAGGATGGCCTTCTGACAGTATTTTCCACAGACTTGATACTGCAGGCACAGAACAATTCAGTAAGGACAGCCTTGTTTCCTAATTAGCTATTCAAACTGGATTTTGGAGCGCAACTAACTTATTTTCAGCGGCCATGAGGTAAGAATCGGCACATGATTTTGCCTCTCTGCACGCGATACGACGAACAAGGCCCCCACAGCAGCAGTGAACCTGATCTCTTCTCCCATCACTAACATCTATGGACTCCATACTGACGAACATCTTCTCCACAGAGAACTATACATGAAGCAGGGTCAGGGTTTCCTCCTCGTCTTCTCCATCACAAGCATGTCATCCCTCAACGAGCTGTCCGAGCTCCGGGAGCAGATCATCCGCATCAAGGACGATGAAAAAGTACCGATCGTGATTGTAGGGAATAAGTCGGACCTCGAGGAAGACAGGGCCGTACCCCGCGCGAAGGCTTTCGCCCTCTCCCAGAGTTGGGGCAATGCTCCATACTACGAGACTTCCGCTCGCAGGCGGGCAAACGTGAACGAGGTTTTTATCGATCTCTGCCGGCAGATTATCAGGAAGGACATGCAAGCGGCCCAGGCGAGACAGAGCGAAAGTTCTTCGCGGAAGAAAGAAGGGTCAAGCCGGCATGAAAGGAAGCGTGAACGGAGACGAGAGAAATGTCTGGTCATGTGAATGATCATCCATTCCACGGTGGAGGTTACCTAGGATTTCAAATGGCTCTTTGCTTCCTATAAAGACTATGTATCATTTCATCTATGGCCATCTATCTATCTATCTATCTATTATCGAGGGACAGAGGGTGGTCTTTTTTTTCTACCCCCTTTTTTCTTCTCTTCCCAGGACTGGACGCCTTTGGATTTCCACTGCACAAATATTACTTCACACCACCGAACCCCTCACCCAGTTTTCCTCCTCACACGGACTTCCGCATTTTCGGCTCATGTGTTATGCCTGTCAAGGTTGATCAAAAGTAGATTCCTGTCGTGTGTTCTGTCTGTTCCTACTTTTCTGTTCAGCGGTACATATTGGCTATGAATGGGAAGTTTGTTGGTTTAAGTGTCCTTTTTCCTTTTCAAGGAATCCCTGTTCTGATTGCGTGGGTGTGACAAGGTACAGACAGGAGTTGAGTTTTCGGAGAAGAGTGACCAACTTCCCACCTCTTCTCAGCTCGAAAAAAGTTGAATAGAATAGCAGGCGTGGCTTGCATTGTTACAGATTAAGTCGATTACATATTGAGTTGATTAAGCCAGCATAAATAGTCCATAAATGAAGTTTCATAAGACTAGGCCATGGCGGACAGATTCTCTCCAACTACCTATATAGTTACCGAACTGGACTCCCTGTCCATGATCATGTCATATATCTATAAATAAATCGTCTACTACTCCGTACAGCCCCTGTGGTTTTGTGAATGGAACACCGTCTATGATGCGATAAACTCTCCCCGGTCCTATCCCCAGAGTATATTGAGCGAGAAAACCATAGCAACTATTCCATCATATCCCACGCATGGCCGTGCATGAAATCGATCGATCCGACTTCCCCAGGCTACTAACTACTACTGCAGTTACATCCTGAAAACACCAAACCGAGTCTGCACGTCCTTGTCCACCTTGCCGCCCAGGGCGGCCGCGAGACCCAGGCCCAGCACGCGGCGGGTGTGCGCGGGCGGGATCACGCCGTCGTCCCACAGGCGCGCGGACGAGTAGATGGCCTCGGACTCGCGGTCGATGCGGGCCTTGAGGGCCGGGTCGGCGGCGCGGCCGACGGCCTCCATCACGGCGGAGAGCTGCTCGGAGCCCATGACGCCGATCTTGGCGTTGGGCCACATGAAGAGGAGGCGCGGGGAGTAGGCGCGGCCGCTAGTGAAGATAAGACGTCAGTTATGTTCGTATGTTCCTTCGTCGAAGTAGCGTTTCTGTGATGGAACTGATGCATATAAAACTCACCACATCCCGTAGTTCCCAGCACCGGCACTCGAGCCGAAGACGACGGTGAACTTGGGCACGTCCGCGCAGGCGACAGCCGTGACCAGCTTGGCGCCGTTCTTCGCGATCCCTCCCTTCTCCGCGTCCGCGCCGACCATGAACCCCGAGATGTTCTGCAGGAAGACGAGCGGGATGTTCCGCTGCGCGCAGAGCTCGATGAAGTGCGCCCCCTTGAGCGACGACTCGGAGAACAGGATGCCGTTGTTCGCGATGATGCCCACCTGGGTGCCGTAGATGCGGGCGAAGCCCGTCACGAGCGTGGTGCCGTAGTCGCGCTTGAACTCGGCGAACTCGCTGCCGTCGACGATGCGCGCGATGACCTCGTGCGCGGGGATCTGCCGGCGGAGGTTGGTCCCCACGATGCCGGCGAGCTCTTCGGGGTCGTAGAGCGGTTCCTTGATCGTTTGGCCGTCGGAGTGCAAGGGGAAACTGGTCTTGGGGTAGTTGAGATTGGCGATGCACCTGCGCGCGAGGACGATGGCGTGCGCGTCGTCGACGGCCAGGTAGTCCGTGACACCGGAGATGGTGCTGTGGAGGTGGCCGCCGCCCAGTTCCTCCGCGGAGACAATCTCGCCCGTGGCGGCCTTCACGAGCGGAGGACCAGCGAGGAAGATGGTGCCCTGGTTCTCGACGATGATGGTCTCGTCGCTCATCGCCGGCACATAGGCGCCTCCGGCCGTACAGGGGCCCATGACGACAGATATCTGGGGGATACCCATCGAACTCATCCTGGCCTGGTTGTAGAATATCCGACCGAAGTGCTCCTTATCCGGGAAGACATCCGCCTGGTGCGGCAGGTTGGCTCCGCCCGAGTCGACGAGGTAGATGCACGGGAGCTTGTTCTCCTGCGCGATCGCCTGCGCGCGGAGATGCTTCTTGACGGTGATCGGGTAGTATGTTCCTCCCTTGACGGTGCTGTCATTGGCGACGATCATGCAGGTGACGCCCTCGACGGTTCCGATGCCCGTGATGATCCCTCCGGCCGGTACGTCCTCGCCGGGATACACCTCGTGGCCTGCCAGAGGGGAGAGCTCCAGGAACGATGTCCCGGGGTCGATCAGGGCGGTTACCCGATCGCGCGGCAGCATCTTGCCCCTGGCGAGGTGTTTCTCCTTTGCCTTCTGCGGTCCACCCTGTGCGATGGTCGCGTGCAGGCTGGACATCTTCTCCAAGAGCTCGTTCATCTGTCTTGCATTCTCCTTGAACTCCGGGGAGGAGGTGTCAACGGACGTTGGCAGGACGGACACGGCGGAGGCATGATGCGGATGAGTGTAGTTGGCAATTGTTCTGGAGTGCGGTCGAGGTGTTCTCAGCGGTAGCTGCTGTTGTTGTGCGAGCACCAGGCATCGAGGACGAGTCCTCGACCCCAGGGTGCGGAAAAGGAGCGGAGATGGAGCACGCATTGCGGGGGCCGTCGCAGCGGGGTAAGGAGGATGATAAGTCTCAAGAGAAAAGATGATAATCGTTTCTTTAGACCATGACTCTACCCGCTGTCTTCCTCAGCTGAAAACAGCCCCGGACAGAGGACGAGGGAGTGTGCCGAGCAGCACGGCATGTCTCTCGGGCTGGAGGTTGGTCCCCGGACACACACACTGCGGAGAGGTGCGGGGCGACGTTTACCGCGTCCAACCGAGCCGAGTGCAGCGTGCCTAGGTACCGCTGCCCGAGCCGACTCGGACCGGGTGTTCAGCTCTCTCTTTTCTTTATCTTTGCGCATCCATTGTGCCTCTTGCGATCGCAGATACTCAAGTTCCTCTATCCACCATGGCTGCGCCCATCGTTCCCAGACTGCTCTTGCGCTCCTCCAGAGCACTCCCTCGGTTGCGGGGGTCTCTTGTGCGGGCCCCCGCACTGCGAGCAGTGTCGACGAAGCACCCGAAAGGGTTCCAACCACCGACAGAAGAGGAGCTCCAGGAACTGCGGGAGAGAGTCCAAGAATTTACCAGTAAGCAGCTGTCCCCCCAGAATCAGGGTTTGTGTCCGATGTGCTTCTGTTCCAGGTTCTGACAGTGGTCCAATCCAGGGCGAGAGATACCAGAGGAGGTCGCGGCACGAACAGACAAGGAGAATAATTTCCCACAGGAGATGTGGAAGAAGCTGGGAGATGCAGGGTAAGGAGGAAAATTTCCCTATCCTGTTCCTTTATCGACACAATGTTCGAAGCTGATGCATCTCTGCAACAACAGATTCCTCGGTGTGACCGCGGACGAGGAGTACGGCGGTCTCGGAATGGGCTACCAGGCGCATTGTGTCGTCCTGGAGGAGATTAGCAGAGCATCTGGTATGGCCAGCTGCAAACGACTCCTCGTTCACTAAAAACTTTAGTTGATAACGCTTGTATGTAGGAAGTATCGGCCTTTCGTACGCCGCTCACTCCCAGCTCTGCGTCAACCAGATTTCCCTGAACGGGACTCCGGAGCAGAAGGCAAGATTCCTCCCGGGGCTGATCTCCGGTGAGAAGATCGGAGCGCTGGCCATGTCAGAGCACTCTGCGGGCTCGGACGTTGTCAGCATGAAAACGACGGCGAAGGCGGTTGACGGGGGTTATCTGCTCAATGGGACAAAGATGTGGATCACAAATGTTAGTTCTGGACTTGACGCTTGCTTTCGCGTTCTTCTAGGAAGTATTGGCATAAATGCTAAAACGGTCGCTCAATTACACAGGGTCCCGACGCCGACTACATCGTCGTGTATGCAAAGACGGAGCCAGATAAAGGGTCCAAGGGCATCACGGCGTTTGTGGTCGAAAAGACATTCAAGGGCTTCTCCTGCGCCCGTAAGCTCGACAAGCTGGGCATGCGCGGTTCAAATACCGGCGAGCTTATCTTTGAAGACGTTTTCGTCCCGAAGGAGAATGTCCTGGGAGAGGTGAACCGCGGTGTTAAGGTTCTCATGGAGGGATTGGACTTGGAGAGACTCGTTCTCAGCGCCGGACCACTGGGGTAAGTCCGTCTTACTTTCCGAGCCTCTGCCGGCGAGGAATCATGGAACATATCAGACGGGCCCGGCTAACGGCAAAGCAGAATCATGCAAGCCGCACTCGACCTCGTCCTCCCCTACACACACACGCGCAAGCAGTTTGGCATTCCCATTGCCCACAACCAGTTTATCCAGGGGAAGCTGGCGGACATGTACACCAAGCTTCGCGCCGCGCGAGCCTACACTTATGCCACAGCGCGGGAGATTGACAACTCCGCCGTATCTCCCACAGGCACTGTGATCCGCACGCAGGATTGTGCAGGCGCGATCCTCTACGCCGCTGAGCGGGCCACCGAATGTGCCCTTGACGCCATCCAGCTGATGGGTGGAAATGGATATATCAATGAGATCCCGGCTGGCAGGCTGCTGCGGGACGCGAAGCTGTATGAGATTGGGGCTGGAACGAGCGAGATCAGAAGGATGGTGATTGGGCGGGCATTCAACAGGGAATATTCTTGAAAAGAGAAGACACTGGTTGTTGCCAATGACGAGGCATATAAGTACAGTATGTACAAGCGGTGCGCAACCCGCATCATCTGATTAAGCCAAACCGAGACCTATGCGGCCGGTCTGCTTGATCCCCTCTAGAATCCGGAGCAATTATATATGCTAGTTTCTTATTCATGATATATTTAACCAAGTTATCAGGAATTTTTCTTTCCAAGAACGGCGAAAATGCATTCAAGAGCCGAAACTGGCCAAAAATCAAACTTACTTCCGGCCCTTCCTTGCTCTTGTCGACCGCCTTAGTGTGGTCGTCGGTCTTTGTCTCTTCTCTTTATCTGCATTCGTTTCCATAGATACCACTCTCTTCTTTCTAGGTCTGGCATTTTCTTCGGTGGCAGTTGCGTGGTCATGGGACTCTTCACCTGGGGAAGCATCTGCCTTTCGCTTATTACGCTGTGAACGTCGCGGAGGAGGAGCCGGTGGTGCACCGACGGAGAGAGATTCATCCAGTCCGTCCGGTTGGACTGTAGGTAATAATGGCACCTCCACTGCAATCTTCGGTTGAGGCGCAGAGGCAGAAGAGGTCTCATCTTTCATATCATCCTGTGCTGACATGACATTTTTAAGTCGGGATCCTTTCCCTGAATCCGGAGCTTTGGTTCTCGTCTTTAAGCCCGAAGCCGGCCGCTCCGATCCGCTAATAGATTCAGGAGGCGGGGGGAGTGGTTCTCCGGTGGTTGACTTAGGTTCCTCAGGGTACTCCTGGTCATTATATGAATGGTCATCTGAAATTATCACCGACAGCTTGCGAGAGGGGTCTCGCTTCTCACTGTTTCTCGTCGCGGCTCTGCCTCGTCTGCTGAACCGGTTGGTCGGTCGACCTGACTTCGAATTGCTCTGCAACTTCTTCGTTACACGAACGCTATCGTGTCTGGGCTGAGAATTTTTGAATATCTCTCGCCAATTCTTGAGCAACGCTACTTTTTCCCCGTCACCGGGCTCGTGTAACTCGGTCATCAAATCCTCGTGACTGGGCCGTCTCCATACGACGCTTTGAAAAGAGGCTGGGTCCAGTCGCATGGGTTGATAATCCTTGACGACCGCGGGAGCGCCCAGAGATAGCTCTGGGATTTCAGCTGTTGGTACCAGCTTGCGTCTCTTCTTCACGGGCCTTCTTCTTTCATTATGAATACTCAAACGGGTTTTATCTCGCGACGCTTGGGTTCCCGCCTGCTTGCGAACAACGCTTAGGTCTTCATCGTAATAATCATCCGAATAGTATTCCCAGTCACTGAAGGACTCTTCCGTGTCGAAGGATGGATCGTCAATTAGTACAGGCGAATATACCGCTGTTCCGGCAAGATCGTCCTACTCATGTAGCCAAACGTCAGTGTGGATGTGACTTCAAAGACCATGGGCGCCAACTTGCAAAAACAAGTCCGGACGCAAGTGGGCGCAGTAGGTACTAACAGCAATATCGGGGCTGGCATCTTCGAACCAGACCCAGTCCTCATCATATTCATCATCGTAGAAATCCTCATCATCGGACATGATTAAAACTCACATGCGCGACAGGTGCGTAAGGACGGCTTTTAGGGTTCAAAAGGAAGCGAAGCTAGAACTGGTCTCGTGGAGACGGGAGGGTGGAGAAGAAAGGTCAAATAATAAGCTGAGAGACAAGACCCAAATATGATTATCTAGATAATAATGCAAAGACCAAAAGGGTGTAACAAGTCCTTGCACCGGACCCGGAGCAGCTGAGATCGGCTGTAGCACAGATTTGTCTTGGGTTAGCTTCAGGTGCAGGGGTTCAGAAAAGAGTCCATTCAAGAAGAAAGCAATATAATAAGCATTGGCAACGGTCCCCAGACCCGTCCGCCGCAGCCTGCGTCCTGGAGACTGGGATTGGCCTCAGTAAGGACGGAGGATACTGCGTTCATCTCTTCCGAGTACTTTTCTTGCGGCGTTGAAGAGCTTTCCTCGGACCGGTCCGGCCGTGGACATCACGTGGGCGGTCTCTCCCCGAGTCCCCGCGGTTCGCTTTGCGTCGGCTCAAGCGACCCTGACCTAGGTATGCCGGCATCAGGCCCGGGGTAAAGATTGTGAGCTCTCTCTCCGCACTCAGCGAGTTCTCCGGCTCTGGAGAGCGAGTTCTTCCCATGTTATATTATGGTTTCATTCTAGACCAATATTTGCCCCTTCACTGACCCTCTCTGAATTGAGTCAGCATTGAGTCCCTAATGCCACCGCTCTCCTCTCTCCAGCTTCTCCGCAATACACCCCGCCTGGGGCAGGCGGCAATCCTCAAGCCGACGGCAAGAGTAGCTTCCACGCTCTCGAGCACCGCCGGAGGCCGGACGCCTCTCGAGTCTATCCTCATTGCAAATAGAGGCGAAATAGCTCTGTAGGCTTTTCAGGAAACGTTACATACGGTCTCTCGTGCTGACTCTGGCTACCTATCAGACGAGTCGGGCGGACAGCTGCTAAACACGGTATCCGAGTAACTACGCTCTACACAGATCCCGACTGCCGAGCACAGCACGCCCTCAGTTCACCCTTCGCATTTAATTTGGGCGACATATCCGCCTACCTCGATGGTGACCGCATTATAGAGATAGCCAAGAAGGAGGGCTGTCAGGCCATACATCCAGGTTACGGCTTTGTTCGCAACGCCCATTCCCCCAAGACTTTTGTCTATTATCCCTTCTGACCAGACACACATAGTTGAGCGAGAACTCCGCTTTCGCCCAGAAATGTACAGAAGCTGGGTTAGTCTTTATCGGACCGCCATGGAAAGCCATCGAGGACATGGGGGACAAAAGGTAGGTCTTAACAATATCATGCTTCCAAAAGGACGTTGCTGATGGATGGAAAGCCGGTCAAAGGAGATCATGACCGCTGCCGGTGTCCCTTGCGTCCCAGGATACCACGGAAACAACCAAGACCCGCAGTTCCTCGAGGCCGAGGCCGACAAGATCGGATACCCAGTGCTCATAAAAGCAGTTAAAGGTGGCGGTGGAAAGGGAATGCGCATAGCCAGATCCAAAGCAGAATTCCAGGACCAGCTGCGATCGGCGAAAACAGAGGCCATGAACTCTTTCGGTGACGATCAGATGTTGATTGAGAAATATATCACGACGCCACGACACATTGAGGTTCAAATTTTCGCAGACAAGCATGGAAACTGTGTGGCCCTAGGAGAACGAGACTGCAGCATACAGCGGCGGCACCAGAAGATCTTGGAAGAATCTCCTGCTCCACATCTCCCCGATGCGACAAGGAAGGACCTCTGGAACAAAGCAAGATCCGCCGCACTGGCGGTAGGCTACGAAGGTGCAGGCACTGTGGAGTTCATCTTCGACAACGACACCGGTGAATTCTTCTTTATGGAGATGAACACCAGGCTACAGGTCGAGCACCCTGTGACAGAGATGGTCACCGGCCAGGATCTTGTCCATTGGCAGATTCTTGTGGCAGAAGGTGCTCCCCTTCCGCTAACGCAGGAAGAAATCGAGGCAAAAATTGCCCGCGGCGGGCATGCTATCGAAGCAAGGATATATGCAGAGAACCCCGATCAGGGCTTCATACCCGACTCAGGGCGTCTGACCCTCCTGCGAACACCGGCAATCACGGAAAACGTCCGCATCGATGCAGGCTTCGTCGATGGGGACGATGTTTCAGCGCACTATGATCCGATGATCTCAAAACTAATCGTCAGGGGCTCCGACAGACACGAAGCAATCCGCAAGCTCTCTGTCGCATTGCAGGAATACAAAATCGCAGCGCCAGTCACCAATATCGAGTTCCTGAAGGCGGTCTGCCGGAGTCCTGACTTCATCGCAGGTAAGGTGGAGACTGGATACATTGACAAGCACCGCGAGGAACTGTTCGACAGGAAGGCTGTTGAAGATGAGGTCCTGGCGCAGGTTGCTCTAGCCTGCCTGTTGAACGACTCCGGCTCTGTTCCAGGAAAACAGGTCAATTTTCAAGGTCCCGCTGGGTCAGCCGTAGGATTCAGCCCGGGCTACCAGCAGCGTCAATTCTCGTTCACAGAAGCCACAGCCCCTGAGGGAAAAGAAAGTGCAGAACACCACGTCCGGGTGCAGCAGACAGGAGAGGATACATTCAACGTTGAGGTCGACGGACGGCGCTTTGAGCAGGTGAGGACCCAAATCGACCGAGCATCGGGGGTGGTCACCTCCTTCTTCCCCCACACTCGACTTGACACGACCGTGATCCGAGACGAGGATTCGATCGTGGCCTTCCAGCGCGGAAGGCAGTACCGACTGATGGTCCCTCGGGCCAAATGGATGGAGAAGGCGCTAGGCATCAAGGATGTCGCCAACAGCGTGCTGGCGCCGATGCCGTGCAAGATCCTGCGCGTGGAGGTGAAAGAGGGAGACGTGGTGGAGAAGGACCAGCCATTGGTCGTGATCGAGTCGATGAAGATGGAAACGGTCATCCGCAGCCCGCAGCGCGGGACCATCTCCAAGGTGGTGCATAAGCAAGGGGTAGGTCACGCATCCTGCACAATTTTCCTCGCCGACTCTGCCGCGGTGGGCTTGCCCCGGAGCCCTGCGCGCGCCCACCGGGTGGAGGGCGGCACGGCCACACGGGCCCGTCGCTGGCTTCCACGGCGGTTCTTTGTGTCTTCCACACCCCACACATGTTTGCCTATCGCTGACTTGGACCGTGCAGGATCAATGTAAGAGCGGCACACCCTTGGTTGAGTTCGCAGAGGAGAGCACATAGCTCGGTCGACCAACGAACGGGCCGTCGAAGAAAGCCCAGGAATGTTCGGAGGGCGGCGCGGAGGTCCGGAGCGCCAGAGGCGCAGCACCGCAGACGCGCGATCCATGGAGAGATCGGCCGGGAACTTCGGGGGACTGGGGGAACTTGGGGGCGGCCCCAATGTCAGGCGCTTGCAGGACTCTGCTGGCTGGGCCGGTCCGGAAGCGCCAAGTTGAGCATAGTTGAGATCCCGTATAGACTCTGATAGAACAGCAGAAATAGACCATGTGACCCTTCAGTTCTTCGTGAATCTTCTCTCTTCCATGCGGCACGGGGGCCACGGGCTGCTTGCTCCCGTGTGCCCACTCTCTGCGACTCATCAGCGTCGGCTGTTTTGTACCTAAACGGGAGCGGTGAGGACGAGATTGTGATTTTCCTTCCCCCGTCCTACAGGACTCCATACTGCGTACAGTAGTTGCATAGGGACAGACTGGAGATCAAGCATCAGGATCGTCAAGCACTAGCAGCCTACTACACAGCGTAGTAAGTTCCAAGGACCGCTCTGCGGCCCCGTCAGCAAGGCACGCAGGTCGGACACAAAGAAAAGTGGGATGTTGAGGAGAACGGGGAACTAGATGGAGGCACGGCTCCCAACGGTGCGAGGCGGCGCTTTGCGGTGGCGCCGCGGGAGCGGGGTCGGACGAGCAGGCGGCATCGCGGCCCCCGCCTGGCATCGCAGCCCACCTACGCTCCTCGAGCTACCGGTTCTGGCCACGCAACGCCTGGTTTATTCACCCTGTGCCTTCGTATAGAACGTGTTGATGCCCCTTGAAGCATGATCTGGCTGGTCACGGCGCTCTTTATCCATCGCGACATCCGATAGCTAGCGGGTCTCAGCTCCTCCACACTGTATTTGCCGCATCTGCCCCTTCGTCGCATTCCCTAGCATCCATAGCTGTGTGTGGACACAGCGTCTGTCCCACGGTCTTGCTGACACAGAGGCAGCATCAGAGTTTTCACTCGGCCTCTGTTTATTCAAGTAGAGTTCTCCATCCCAGGGCACGCCTCCTATCGATCCCTGAATCCTACACCCTTCCGTACCTCCGTCATGTTCAAGGCTTCAGTCGCACGTCAGGCTGTCCGGGCCATCAACAGGGCCACCTCTCGTCCGGCTGCGAGAGCAGCTGCTTCTCGGCCTGCTCTGACCATCCCGGCCTCTCGTTCCATCTCCTCCACGCCCGTCTTGTCCAAGGACAACTCCGAAAAGAAGGATCCCGCCCTTCGCGCCACCGGGGCTTCCGGGCAGCATGAGGGTGAATATGCCCGTACGGATGAGAGCGTCAAGATCGAGTACCCAAGGGCCGAGGAGGTGCCGCGCAGTCCGATCGTGCAGGGCCGTGGAGGCATGCACTTCAAGCGGACGCTCGCCTCCTTCTCGCTGGAAAACAAGGTCACCGTCATCACAGGGGGTGCCCGCGGTCTGGGTCTGGTTATGGGCCAGGCCGTTGTTGCGTCAGGCTCTGACCTGGCGATTGTTGATCTGAACAGTAAGTTCTACGCTGCGGTCGCTTTACCAGCGCGGCGCGAACAGGGTTTTCTAACTTCTAGCAGAGGAAGAAGCCGAAGAGCAGGCAAAGAAGCTTGTTGCCCAGTTCAAGGAGGAGAACCCTGGATTGGAAGAGTGAGTCTCAATCGGTCATTGTTGACTGGAGCCTTTGAGGCTGAGACATTATCATCATGTATAGGTTGCCCCGAGTCACCGCACACTATGCCGATGTATCGAACCCCGACTCCGTAAACCAGGCTCTTGCGGAGATCATCCAGAAGCATGGCCGAGTCGACAACCTGGTCACCTCCGCCGGGTTCACCGAGAACTTCGATGCCATCTCCTACCCCTATGACCGAATGAAGAAGCTCTGGGGGGTTAATGTTGACGGCACATACCTTTTCGCAACGGGTGTCGCAAAACACCTCATGGAGCGTAAGGCACCGGGCAGCATCGTCATGATCGGCAGCATGTCCGGAGAGATCGTCAACGTTCCCCAGCCCCAGGCTCCATACAACGCCTCGAAAGCGGCCGTCCGGCACCTGGCTGCTTCTCTGGCGGTCGAATGGGCAGCTCATAATATCCGCGTCAACTGCATCAGTCCCGGATATATGCTCACCGCTCTGTAAGTTCCACTGACCTCCGATTCTATCTTCAAAGTCCTTTTAAATAGACACCCTAAGTTGAATTAACGGAGATACTGATATTATTTCCGATAGTACCCGCAAGATCCTTGACGAAAACCCAGAGCTTGAGCGCAAGTGGACCTCCCTGATTCCGGTTGGTAAGATGGGTACACCAGAGGACCTCATGGGTGCCGTCACCTTCCTGCTCAGTGACGCTTCCAGATACATCACGGGTGCGGACCTGAGAGTCGACGGTGGATACACCCTCACCTAAGCCGGGCCTCGGATTCTCTTTCGATACACGGCCATCCCATTTTCGTCTTCATCTCGAGTATCCAGAGCGCAGCCCCTTTGGGATTTGTTATATAGACAGTTATGCTTTATCATTGCATCGGGTTCATCATTTCTTCCATGCAAGCTCTCGGTTTCTCCGCCGCCGTTCATCATTGGTGGTCGATACCCCGGTTAGTAATGACCAGAAGCTTTCACGTCGAATCTCTTCCTTTGGGGACGCCGTGCGCAGTCTCACAGCCGAGGTGGCTCTTGCTATGTTAGCTGTCGTTCTTGCGATTATCCGATCCTCGACTGGGAAATTTGTCATTGATGTCCTTGCTCTTATTGGGTTATAGACTTCTGCAGCGTTTGGATACATTCAATAGACCTGGGTTTTACGTTTCTGGAAAAAACTGCACCAATTACCGCTTTGCCTTTTCCTATCGAAGCGACTATGAAAGGTTTCAGTATCTTCTTTCCCGTTTTCCCGCCTTGATATATTGTTTATGAGGAATGAAAGCAAAAGATACAACCACGAGGATCCTCGCCAAGAAGCAAGGGTCTCCCTCGGTCTATTATGGTGTATATTGTTTTCCCTTCTGGGATATGGTGGTACCTACCACTCGGTTCGATTCGGGAACCTCTATCGCTGGAAACAGCGCATCCAAAGCCCAAGTCTAGAAATCTGCGCGTTCTTCTGGTAATAACAGTCATATGCCCGAGGATACTTCTTGGCTTTTCTGTCGTGCCTGTCCGACTTTAACCGAAATCGATATGTCGCTGCCTTCTCGGTCTGCAGACTGCCTGGGATGGGATGGGATGTAATCATCTCCTGCGTTATTTTTGCAGCAGTAACCCTTTTTTAAGCTGTGAAACTTTCAGAATAGGGCCTTTTGGTGGTCTTATCTGATACTGTGGAGGTGACATCCACAATCCTGTTTTATCTGGCAATCGGGTGGTAACGGTCTTCATTCCTTTTCCCCACATTTATTAGCGGCTAGTGTCTAGAGAATAAGGAAACAAAGAAAGAAAGAATAAAAAAGAAGGAATAATCAGATGGTACCTAGGTAGGTATGCAAGGGGTAGAGCTTCCCTGCCAGTCATAGTGTAGTCGACTGCCAGGATGTCAGATGATCTTTGAGATCCATGGATATTCCTATTATATTATTACGGAATTTAGATTTAGTGGCGACCGAGGATATGCGATCTTTTCCCACCCCTGCACTGTTTTTTTGTTTGCTGCGCTGTTGGGCTGGGAAAAGCCTTATCGCTGCTGGATCGTGGGCAGTAATCCCTGCAACCACGCGGCGCAGTCAAACCATTTGGGGTGCGAGGTAACTATAGGTATGGAGTACATTAGCTGCGAGTCTGTACACTTTTTTATCCATCAGGAATGTATGAGGGTTTTTATGGATAGGTAATATGGCTCACCGGGTTTGGATCATCCTGCCTGGACCAATCTCCGCGCAATACCGGATTCTCCGAGATGGTCGCGGTCATCTCTGCAGTCAAACGGTCGATTCGATTGGCCGACGCAAGGAGACATGACCGCTGACCGAGAACAAAGCTCTGCGTCTCCAATGGGGGAGTTGGGCACCCTTGGGCACCCTGGAGAGGAGTATCCTGATTCTCGGAATCCGAGATCGACGCCGCGGTCACCATGTTCCACAAGAACGGATAATTTGCAGCTCTCAGTGCCCCCCCCCCCACAGGACTGGTGATCTGCGCAGATGGCCTTGACGGCCGCGTCTCTCCCGGCCCGCGAGCATCTCAAAGTCACGCAGGCAGCAGGCATGGGATGGGAGACGAGGTTCCCCAGCTTGACCAGGTCACATTGTCACCACCTTTCAAGGGCGACGCGGACAGCCACCGATTATTATTCTTGCCCCAGGCGCAAAGGAGACGGGATCGATCATCGGGGAGACCCGCACCTCTCTCGATCCCCTCACCCCTTGGGCTGACCGGTCGCCTCAAGCCCGGGATCAGCCCTAGAAGGTAGACCGTAAGGAGAATGTACTGTGCACTCCAAGTGCACCCGTCCAACAGTGGAACATGCCGTAAGGTACCGGCTTGCACTCGCGCGAGGGCGGGACGAGGAACGATGCCCGTCCGCCCTGCTTCGCCTTGCCCGGGTGCCTCACCAGCTGCGTCTGGCGTCGATCGCATCTGGACGACGGCTCCTGATAGTGTATAGACTTGTTCCCGTGTCGACGTTGTGTCTACCTAAGCTTCACCTGGTGGTCCCGGCCCGCGCCGAGGAACCAGCAGCTCCCGTCTGGAATGACAAGCTATGACGGCTGATGAACGCTCCCCTTTTTCTTGTCGAAGCATTACCCCCCTTGTCCAGGACTCCAGGCCTGTTGCTGCGGACGTGGCCAGCAGGACTCGACCTTGCGCGTGCTGGAGACTCGTCGTGGCCTGCGGAGCGCTTTTCCGGTATTCCCTCAAAAGCCTGGTTTGTGACGTTTCTGCCATCTGAGAGGCTCTCTCCGCAACCCTCATCGGGCGTAAATCCCATAACGCTCATGTCTGCTTGATCGGGGCACGACATCCATCCCAGCTTTTCCCAGCGTGTGGCCGCCCTGCATCGCAAAGTCACCCGCGGTATGACTCGAATTCCAGCTCTGGCGCTCTCTTTGTGCGATCATATGCATTGTGTCTTTCATCATTGAGCTTGTCTCTTTTCGGCCGCGCAAACGCGAGTTAAGAGGCCAGGCGCAGAAAGACCTGGGAGTCCCGGAGAAAGGGGGTCAAAGAGAGGCCCTTCTGTTCTGATCTGTCGTTTTCCTTTTACTTCTCTCTTATCAAGTTGCCCCTCCAACTATTTTAAAAAAAAATCCACCAGTCTGAGGCCCCCACGCGCTCTCAGCTCGCAAACCACACCGCGCCAAGGAAAACTTGATATGCGTGATATTGATTCGTGCGACATGAGCATTTCTTTTCGCGCATCTGAGAACGTTGCTGCTGTTACTCTCTGATAATCCAGCCGTCCGCATTCGCGTCCGCTGACACCAGGCCTGCGCAGTCCGGATATGCTGGCCATGTAGTGGTTCTCCCCAACTCTAAAAAGCCCCAGTGTGCAACTATTACCCTTTGTGAGCCGCCATGACGGAGGGTCTTCCAGAGGGTCTGGTCGTCACCACGGGGAAGGTCAGGTCTGGGTTTGAGAGCTTGAGCGGCGTTGAAGTTGAGGACATCGCCCAACTGTGGAGAGGTATCACGGCGGTCCTTTTTGCTGAAAAAAAAAACATAATAAGGCTGACAGCGTCGCTACTCTGCAGTCTACACAACAAACAGCTCTTTTCTCCAGGATCAGGTCGGACGCCGCCTGGAAAACTTCTTCTGGAGAATCTGGGGCAGCAGGCGCATATACGGCGCCCTCTCCGGCCCAACTCTGGCTACGCTGTTCGTCCAGATATCTGAGGGGGGTCCTATCCGAACAACACCGACCTCAAGTCCGCGAAAGACTCTGAGCTTCACAGAGGTATGACGCGAGAATTCCTACGCTGGCTGCCCGGCTGACTGTTTCAGTCCCAGCAAGTGTCGCCCCGCGGGTCTACATTGCAGTCAATATCTCACGACAACAGCGGCAGCTCTGATAGTAAGGAAAGCCAAATATGCCACGCGCAAAGTCGGGGACCGCTTCCTCCTATCCTGAAGAAGTCAAATGCAGCGCAGGCGGAAGCGCCAAAGACAGCGCGGATCCAAGTCGCTGACCCAACGGACCAGAGCATTATGCGCACCTCATCAAGGCCGCAAACAGAGGTATCCGTGGCCCAAGGTCCAAGTGGAGACCATGCGCCCAAGAAGGGACGAAAGAAGATGATGGCCTTTGTGGCTAGCACGGCATCCTCGAAGCGCAGACCGGTCATCGTCAGGCACAAATCATCGCAGCCATCATCTAGTACAGCGTCTGCTAAGAACTCGCCGCCGACAGCACATCAGTTGAAGAGAACCTCTACTCAGGTTGAGTTCCCAAAGGTGGACTTCAATCCGCCCAGACCAGTGCTCTCGGGAGGTAAGTTTCAGTTCCTTTCAAAAGTGTTGTCGCTGCACCCAGGGGTCGCCGTATTTATTATATAAAATTACACATTGACTGTTTTTTTCCTTTCCTTTTTTATTTTTTTTAAATAATCTAGCACTGGAAATAACGACTGAACCACCGAAAGCAGGGGAATCATGGCAGGATGTGTCTTCCATGCCCTCCGGAAAGATCCCAACAACCTCAAGTTCGTCAACCGCCACAAAGACTTCTCCTCCCCCCACTGGTTTCACATCCAGTAGTGTCCATCATCACAAGAGCCCGAGGAACCTATCCCCAGATCAACGACAGCAATCATCAGAGAACCTGCTGGTTGACAGAGACTTCCGCCTCCGCTTCGCGGAGAAACGACTCCAGGAATCACTTGCGGCCTCGTCACCGGCGACAGCCTCACTGCTGTCCCCAGACCAGCAGGAGCAAGGCCCAGAAGAAGAATCCACACGTGCCAGAAGAAGCCTGTCTCCTTCCAGCGGCCACCTTTCCGTGCCGTCTGGCGGCGACGAAGACCAAGACCAAACCCAAGGCCGTGATAAATCACCCCGCGATCGCTCCGCCGTACGGGGCGATCATAATGACAACCTGCTTCGAGCGGACCTACCCTACCGAACCCGCTTCCAACCTTCCTCTGTCTCACCGTTACATTCCCGTTCCGTATCGCCGTCCCAGCCGCGAAGCCAGCTCAGCCTGATGATCGAGCAGAGCAGGCTGTCGAGCAGCGCTTTCGCACCGCGGAGCGAGGGACCGGGAGGAGGACAAGAACAACGAAAAGACAAGAAGGGAGGCGACGAGGCTTGAATTGAAGGCGGGATTGAAGCTGGGAAAATCTCATGTGTCCTGGCCTGGCTTCTCATCCCTTTTCACATTATATCCCCTCGTTTCTCGTCTGTCCCAGAGCAAGAAAACAAACAAGACCTCAAATCCGTCCAGACATGACCAACCATAAACACCATACATACGTGTACACGACATATCGAACGTCTTTTATTTCGGAGCGCACAGCACATACCTACATCAGCCTACCTACCAGACCCTACCTTACTGCTGTACATTCAAAAACAAAAACGATTAGATGGAAGGGAAAAAAAAAGTACCAGAAGTTTCAACCGACCCTGATCGATGATGAATATCCCGAGACTGAGAGAGACTCACGAAAGAAAGAAAAGGAAGAAAAGACCCAAGCAACCTGTACTCTGCATACTCCATACCTCCCCCAAAATTCCAAAGCTGCATTAACATCAGGTGGTGGCTATTTTCTTTTATTTTTCCATTTGGCGGGCTCACAGCCTGCAACGATAGCCAAACTTCTTCTTAAAAACCTAACTTATAACATAAATGCAAAACCGCTGACATTGATATGTGTTGGTGGACTGTTTCCCAAGGAGGAGTACTTAAGTGGGTGAGTGAGTACGGAATGAATTTCACGGCACGGAACTACGTACCTAGGAATACCGGACGGACGGGCGGCGGAAGTGGACAGGGACATGGAACATGGAACACGGAATAATGGAGCAAAATAAAAATAAAATAAACAAAAACAGATCGGACTCGTTGATACTACTGTACCTACCTACCTACCTACCTACCCACATACATACATACAGATACTTTTCGGATGATGATTATTAATTCAACGATGACTGGGATCTTTTGATTTCTTTCCTCTTTCCTCTTTCTTTTTTTTTCATTTCCAAAGGTAATAATAATAAATAATAAAATCGCGTTTTTTTGACATCAACTGAGACGTCGAGTCCGGTCTAATCCGGTCGGCACTTTCCTAGCTTCTTCTTAACCACTGTATAGCGCCACCAGGTACTGTACGTGGAAATATCACGAGCGTAATATATACATATATTAAACGAAGCGGATCTGGTGCGACGAGGTCACCAGGTATTGGGTTTAGTTAAAAACATCAACGAGGGGCACAACGGAAAACCGGATCCGATCTACTGAGTAAGATAGATAGGAGGTCCGCGGATGTATCGATGCAACAACAAGCACGGAGACTGATATGTATGTATGATATGACAGTATCAAATAACTACTAACTCCATTTAGAAAGACAGTATCCCTAAGCCTATAGGTATGTCCTGTATGTACCCTGAAATACAGATTGTAATTAATGGGCATGTACTGTACTGTACACGCAGAAACCCAATTAAAGAGGAAAACTAGCATGCATGCATCAGAATCATCATCAAGAGTAGCAAGCAAACACATGTAGAAATAAAGGAAAAGAAAGGAAAAGGGAAAAAAAGGAACAGAAACCCAACCCGACCCACCAACTAAGCTACCTAATCTAGTCAAGCATACCAGGTATGGATTATGATATCGCACGTAAAACGTTTTTGTCTTCGACTTCGCATTCGATTTCTTGATTTCCCTTCCTTTTCTCCAGCTAGCTCGGACGTTGTTCGGTTCAGATTTGTTGGTTCTTTGAGGATCAAGTCTTCGCGGGCGGCGTGGTCAATAGTAACATCAGATCAGAGATCTTAGAGAAAGAACCCTTCCTCCAGAAGTAGGAGAAGGCAGTCGATCTATCACAACTCAGCCTTCTCCGCATCGCCACCAGCACCGCCCTTGGTGCTCTTCCGCCACCTCAACCCCGACCACGTCGCTGACACCACCCACAACCCCAAATTCGACAGATCGACCCAGACGGCGTGCTTCATGCGCACGATCCCGTCGTCCCCCTCTGGATCCTCCCGGATGTACATCCTGCCGAAGATGCCGAACAGCGTCAGCCACAGGACGCACAGGACGCACTCGTACGCGAACAGCGGGAGGTGCGCCCGGGGGCGGCACGGTATGGGGTTGTTCTTGAGCGCGACCAGCAGCACGAGGAGGACCAGGGCCGTCAGGGCCGCGAGGCCGGAGGTGACGAGGGCGTAGACCCATTTCGGGTCCGCGTAGGCCCTCTGCTGGCGGGCGGTGTTGACGTCTTGGCCGTAGAGGCCGGCGACGACGAGGGCCATGACGAGCTGGACGAAGTGGAGGAAGGCCTCGGTGAGCATGGCGGCGGAGGAGTAGTCGTCTGGGTATGGGTCCCTGAAGTAGCCGGGTTGCCTGTTGATGTTGGGACGGGGGCCGGAGCGGTAGCGGTGTCCGTTGGGATCTGGATATGGATTTTGATATGGATCTGCGGAGGCCTGTTGTTGTTCTTGGTTCTTCTTCGCCTGGTGCTTCTTGGCTTCAGAAACGCCGAACTTGAGGAGTTTGATGGCGAAGAAGAGCATCGAGTCTTTCTAGTATGGTAGTAGTTGTAATGAATGCAACGCAGGATGATTGTACTCGAAGAGTCAGATATGACTCTGCGATCGTAGCGTGGAGTCGTAATGGGTGTAACCTATCGGATAACACTTCGGTGCGGATTCAACAGTTGCGGAAATCGCAACGAATGAGGAAGGACCGAAGACGTAGGTAGGTATGTAAAAAAAAAAAAAAAAAAAAAAAAAAAAAAAGCGCACAGCGCTGAGCTGGTTATTTCCCTATCCTGCTGCTTGAGGGTCTAGCTTCAAAAAGATCCACCTCAATCAAATACCGTCTTGATCGATTGAAGGGCGGATGATGAATGAAAGTCGGAATAGGGAAAACTTGGGACACGGAAGTAAATGAATCAGAGATGTAACTTTTTGTGGTCACAACAACCAGCAGAAGCAAAAGAGAGCAAACAGAGGAAGGCAGCGTAGACAATCAGAAAATAATCTAAAAAAACAGGGTGAACGGTCTACAGGAGAATCTATCTGATCAGAGGCCCCGATGGGACATACCTCAATCTTATAGACTTCTCAGGTCCCTCTTCCTTTGGCGCCAGGTCTCAAGACGATAAAGACGACCTAACCGGGCCTGCGGAAAAGCGGACTGGGGCCAGGAACAAACAATCGTAGTTGCCTGTCCCCCAATGTCAAAGCCCTGTTTTGTTCGCGCGCGAATAATGGACGTTGTTTCGTTTCAGATCTTGCTGGTTGGCAGCCGTCGAGTCGATAACCGCCGCTTCCAAGAATAATAACACCTAATACCACAAAGCTGAAACAAAGACAGAGAGGGAAGAAAAAGAAAACTGAAAGACAAAGCAGATGCCACGGCGAAAGGAAACCATGGCACCAAAGAATCCAAGACTCGAGAACGTGGTTTCGAATACAACTGTTACAGGAAGCATCGTTCCTCGCCGCCACAGCAAGGAATGAATGGATGATGAGTGGTTGTTCACAGGCGGAGATCAGTTCTTGGACAGTCGCAAGTCGAGACAGGTCCCAGGGCTATTAAGCGCCAGACTCCACCGCAGCGCCTCGATGTCATCATCCTGCAGGGGCGATAACGCGCTCCGTTGGCTACATGTCGATCCCGCCAGCGGACAACACGACGATCTGGGCGGAATCGATGGGCGCGTTCTCTGGAGATCCGCCGTAGCGGATTCCTGGCGGCGGCGGGACTCGACTGGTTCTCGTCGCTCGCGCCCGTGCCTAGTCGAGACTCAACGCCGGCTGCGGCTGTCGTGGATCTCAATCAATCAATCTCGCTATCCTTTATCCTTCACTGTCTGCTGAACAATGTGCAGAATCGGACGAAACACTGGTTTACCGTTCTGGGTACTCCGTGACGCAGAACCAGGCACGTCTGCGCAATTATCAACGTCCTCGAGGTATCTGCAAGTGCATGACACGTTTACAGGGTACATATGTCACTATTAAGACTAGAACCTCAACGTGCGCATCTCAAACCTAGGCCTCGAGTACCAATGGACGGCGCAGGGGCATGCAATCCGTTCGTCAAAACTTCAACCCTTATTGCCCTCACCCCGCAAGGTTGGTATACTAAATTAAGGGCTAGATCCATGGCGGATGCTGACTTTTGTTCTACGGGGTCAAGTCCAGCGCCTACAGAACAGACCAGCATCTCAGACCTTGATATATCGACCCTCGAGATGATACTGGAGACGTAGACTGCTTGGGGAGAATTGTCATTGAGATCTCTCGGAGACGATTCTAGAGGGACCTATGGACAGAAGCCAGCAATCGACCCTAGGGCCGATGGAGACCGCTGCTTCGACAGAAGTGGGTACATCCATTGAAGAAAAGAGAACCGAGATGCAGACCTCATGTACCACGCAGCCATGTGCAACAGCAGGCGGAGACATTCCGGCCCTGGTAGATCACGCTGGCTTGAACAGACATACATGCCTTGCTAGCCAAACCACAACACACTCCATGCTGGCAGCCAGACACCACCAGATACCACGCACCAAGACATGAATTCATCAGATCATGAAGAGGGTTATGTTTCGACGCTGACGCTATGAGGAAGACATACAGGATAACACGCTGAGGGGGGAGTCGAACAAAATGCAGGTGAGGCTTAAAAAAGGGGGAGGGGACATGTTTGGGAAAGAAACGGGGCAAGGGGAAGGCGGGATACAGCATTAAACTGCAACTCGAAAGAAAAAAAAAAAAAAAAAAAAAAAAAAAAAAAAAAAAAAAAAAAAAAAAAAAAAAAAAAAAAAAAAAAAAAAAAAAAGAAAACGAAAAAGGCCAGAAGCAAAAAAGAAACGAAGAAGAAAAGATGACGAAAGGCGAGCGGGGAGGCCGATGCGTGGAAGACCTGACTGATGGTGGTTGAATAGTGACAAATTCGCCCCGAAGCAACTTGCAAACCATGCTACCACCACGGCGAAGTAGCCACTGAACCGACCTGCTGGCTCGTCAAGACGGTCGACCTGTTCCCCCGCCTGCTACACCTTTGGTGTTATTATTTGTTCCTGTCCCTGCTGCTACTTTCGGCTGGTTTCCGGCAGGCGCAGGCTGTTTGACTGGAGCATGCTGAGAGGGAGCAGGGATCGGAATAGGTTCATCGTCGTACTCGTTGTCCAGATAATCATCCCCGTGAGATCCATGAGAGCCCATTGCAGCGTGCTCTCCCGCTTGTCGGTCGTAAGTTTGATGATGCGCAGACTGCTGTGCTGCCGCATTCTTCACCGCGTTCTTAGTGGCCTTTTTGCCCTTGCGACCTTTCATCTTTGCCTTCTCGAGCAGCCTTCTTTTCTCCGCCAGTCTCCTGCGCTCTTTGCGATCCTTGATCTCATATTGCCTGATGAGCGCTTCGGGCGGGTGGCCAAAAATGCTCTCATACTCGCAGAATTCGCATATCCATATGTCCTCAGCACTAGGCGGGTGATGGAGGTTATTATATTGTTGTTGGATCTTACGCTGACGCGCGGCCAACGCGTAGATGCTCGCTGCTGATTTCTTTTTCTTGCCCTGTGTATTTGGCTGAGTTCCCGGGGCTTGCTGCGGCGGCTGCGACTGCGACTGCGGCTGCTGCTGTTGCTGTTGCTGTTGCTGTTGCTGCTGTTGCTGCTGCTGCTGCTGCTGCTGCTGCTGCTGTTGTTGTTGTTGTTGCGGCTGCTGCTGCTGTTGCTGCTGTTGAGATCCTGACTGTACTTGCTGATTCACCTGACCAGTCATGTTTGGACTTGTCTGGGTTCCCTGTGTAGCAAAACCTCGCGGGCTTTGTGCAGCAGCTGAAAAAGAGGAACTAGGCGGACGGTGATGCTGTGGTGTTGAGTATGCATTTTGCGCTTGCAAGGCCATGCCCTTGGATGAGTCGGACTCGCAGGTGAAGGTAAACTGAGTCTTAGTCGGCGTTGTCTTTTGCTGCTCAAGCAAGCTGACATTCTCCTGTCCGTTTGGAGGGGAAGAGAGCGCTGCAGCGTTCGCTATAGCAGCAGAGATGATACCCTGATCAGACTTGGCGCCAGAATCACCTGGAAGTTATGGTGAGCGAGGCTCAACACAACAGGAAGGGGAGGGAAGGTTTACCAGTCGGTCCCTGAGACGATGGTGTTTGTTCGCGCCGGGTTGCACCAGCGCGACCTCCCAGCCAACTGTTTTGCGTGTGAACAGATAAGGGACTCCTCCCGCTACCACTACGGGCATTGCGGCCCAGACGACCTCTGCCAGGCCCAGAAATTCCACTGCCTGCAGGAGATGCCGGACTGCCTGACCCGTAATATGTCCCAGTACCGCTGCCATCCGGTGATGTTGCTGCTGAGCTGGAGATTCCCATGTTTGCCAGGTCAGCGGACAGAGAGGTGTGATGGCTGCTCAGATTTCCTGATGTGGGGATTTTGCGTTTCTTCTTGTTGTTGGTGTTCTCAAAGGCGTCATAGCTGTCAGGCGCGGGTGACGGAGACTTGATCTGTGAGCCATCCACGTTGCTCGCATATGTTTGACGATTTGTGCTTGGGGTCGACGGTGGTAGAGACGACCCGCGGAAACCAGCACTTCGACGCACGACTACAGGACCATCCTCATCACCACTCTCGGCTTCAACCCCATTTTCATACGGGTGGTGATGATCGCCATCTGGGCTGTGATCATTGCCATAGTTGTCACTGTTCTGCTGCACAGAGGCTTTGGCATCATTGGCAGCCTCGCCGTTCTCCGTAAAGTTATTGTTATTGTTGTTGTAGAAAAGCTGCGTTGCCGGGGGAGCCGGGGGATAGAGGATGGACTCTGCGGCCTCTGGAGACAGGCGGGAGCGAAGCGGACGTTTGGGTAGAGGCCGGATCAGTCGATCTGGGTAGACCGGAGATGGCGTATCGGGCGCGGAGTTATACGACCCGCCTGCGGGTGGACAGCATCAGCAGCTGAACGACTAGCAGACACTCATCCTTGATTCGATCCAGCACATGGGAGATACTGTCTGGTATGCAGCCCCATACCAGGACAGGTTTCCCGGAGGACCAGACATCCATGCGGGGGAAGACGTACTTAACGTTGCAGCCATCACGCAGGGTTGTCAACTCTCTCCCAACAACCACGGCCACACGCTTGCTGGAAATCCAGTCTGGCACTGTATGTCTTCCTTCTCTTCCTGTATGACACGCAAGACTGTACGGGGGGTTCGAGTATACGGAGGATTCTATCCAAAAGCGAACTAGAGTCACAGTCAGCGCCCTGCCCTCCAGACCGGCGAGCCGGTCGAAACCACGGGGGCGTCCATCAAGCCCGGGGGCCAGCAGACATGGCAGCCATCCTATGCCCCTGGCACCCTCGGGAACGTCCGCGGAGACATGAGGAGGGACCCGGGTCGACTTACGCACAACCGGCAATTATTCAGCGGCACCGACGCACTGTTAAGGAGAGAAGCGAAACGCAGCGGCGGAACGAAGGGAACGGGCACTCGTGACAGGAGCCTACAGTGAGGAGCGGACAGAGGAGACGAAACGAATTGGAAGGGGTGCGAGGGGGGAGAGGGGAGGGGGTGAGTCGACGATCGATCCGGGCGTTGAGCTTGGACACAGATGGAAGCAGAAGCAGAACAAGCGTGGCAGCCACTCTTCAAGGCTCGCCCACGGCGCGCTAAACCGCTTCGGGCAGCCCCGGCCTCGGCCAGCGCAGCGGGCCTCTACGCACGACGGGGTTTGCATGGACTCAGGGCCATCGTGTCTGCGTTCTTTCGTTCGAAGACTCCGGAGAGCATCAGCCCGGCTAGTCTGCTGCAGGGGCCCAGACGTGTGTCGAGGGGGATGCGGTGGGCGACGGCTGGAGCCGCGTCTTCCCCTCCCCCGAACGGAGCCTTACTTAGTCTTGGTACACAGGCGTTCAGGTACGCAGAGTCTCGCCCAGAGTAAGCAGCAAGCAACAAGCAGGCTGCAGGCACGTGTCCCACCGGTCCTTCATCGTCATGATACGGGGTCTGTCTGGTGCGTGGCGCATCTCGATGGTTCATGTATCATATATCATATATCTACGCGGGGAGGGCGCCAGCAGGGCGGTCCGGAGGATCGCACGACAGCACCAGACGGCCAGTCGCCACAGGACAAGTGCCTGGCATCTCCCTCGGGCGCGATGCCATTGACGTCGCCCTTCTTCTGCCAGGCGAGAACGCCATGGGAGCTGCACCACAGAGCTACTGTACAGCTAGCAGACCTAGGGATAGGTACCCGGTATATATCCTTGTCTCCAGCGCAGAGGAACCACATATCCCCGAGCCGTATGACATGACACGCAGGCCACCTGCTCGACATAATCCGTGTCTTCCTCCTCTCACGCTGCTCCACGGAAACACCCGTTCTGTCCAAGGATACGTAGCAACAGGCGACTCGGGGGGCGGCAGCAGGGCGCACAACCGGTGGAGATGCAACAGGCGGGGTTGCCCAGGGACGGCGGGCGCAGGCAGGGCGAGAGACGGTCGAGGACGCCGGCGACACGCACAGAGCAAAGGATCTCGTCAGGATGATGCCAGAGAGGACGAGGGCAGGTTCCCCGGCAGCGTCGTTCGCCGCGTGCGAGCGGGGGAGGCGGACGAGCCAATGCCCGCCGGCCGGGCGCGCGCAGAGCCAGGCGAAGCGCCATCCCGTTCCGTCTCCTGCTCGCTCTCCTCCCTCTCTGCTCCCCGCTCCTCCATCTCTCAGCATCTCCAGACTATGTAGCGTCTGGCCTCTGCTCGCGGTCTTCTCTGCCCCGGTGCCCTGCTTCCCCGTCTCCCAATTGCCCGTCTCCAGCTCCTCCTGTGCCCTCGAGGCCGCTTTCTCGATCCCACCTCTCTCCACCGCGTGCGACAGCTCGCCCTCGGGCAGCTTCTGCTCGTCCTCGCCCTGAATTCGACGCCCGTCGTGCTCGTGGGAGCCAGGCCGATCTGCCAGTCCGGAGGATCTCCCAGATTCATCGACTGCAGCCGGCCTTCCCACCATGACGCCTCGTCGTTCCTCTCGTGCCCGCACAAGCCAGCCCTCGCCGGCCCTGCTCCAGCACACAAACTCTGCCGGCTTCTCCAGCTCCCTCTCTCGGGGGGAGAGGAATACTCGCTCGAACCACAAGATCCCGTCCCCGCAGAGGTCGTCGACGCAGCGTTCGCAGTCCCTCGACGATGCGGACAACGGCTCCAAGAACGACTTCCCACAAACGCGCCAGCGCCAGCGCGCCCGGGACGACGACGAGAATGACGACGTCCTCCAGCCTGCCGGCGAGGAGGACGAGGAAGAGGACGGGGAAGAGGAAGAAATCACCAGGTGTCTCTGCGGGCAGCAAGACTACCCTGGCCTGCCTCCTTCCCGGCGAGACGCTCTCGGTCGCCGCGGGCGAAATTCTGGCTCCAAGGACGAGTCCGGCGGGAACTCGTCGAATGACAACTCTGACATGCTGCCCGATGATATCGGCAGCATGTTCATCCAGTGTGACTCGTGCAAGGTCTGGCAGCACGGCGGTTGTGTCGGGATCATGGACGAGGCCATGAGTCCTGACGAGTACTTCTGCGAAGAGTGCCGAAAAGACCTTCACAAGATCACCAACGAGTCAAATGGGTAAGTCCAGGCGGCCTCCGTCGACCCAGCCCTTTCTTTTAGCATTTGCAGTATCTATCCACCGTTGGTACTATTGATTTTGCGGCAATGCCTCGTCATCTGTTGCTTCTGCTACTGTCACCGTCAAGAACACACCGTCACCATCTTTCTTTTCCCCCTAGATTTCCATCCCAGCGCATGTACCCTGGTTGACTTCTTCCATCTCTTGCTGCTATTCGAATTCGGGTTCACCATGTGGACATCGCGCTTACGACCTCGCAGTCAACACTCCTCCCAGTACCTTCCTGTCGTTTCGGCTACCTCGCCAACTCCCTCCTCTCGGGACTCCTCTAGAGATAACTCCGGCAGACGTACGCGAGATACCAAACCTCGCAACAATATTGATAATTCTGGGAACACAAAGCGCCGCTCTACCATGAACAGCCGTGATGCTGCTTACGACGAAGAGGAGCAGCTCCGCCGTGCCATTGAGGAGAGCAAAGAAGATTCGAAGGCTAATAATAACGACGACATGTCGACTCGCAGAGGCAAGAGGGGTCGCAGCGACAGTGAAACGTAAGTAATGACACTTTATTTACTATTATTCACCAATTATGGACATTTGCCGCCTGTCGGCCATGCAAGCACGATACTAAATTCTATTCGCGCAGTAACAAGCAGACCGCGAAAAGACAACGCACCAGCTCACCATCCCCATCCTCCCACTCCAAGCAAAGCAACTCCGTATCCCAGCCGGATTCCGACGACGAGTCGAAAGCAAAGGCGACTGCAAACGGCGGCTCCAAGAAGCAGAGGGGAGCAGCAACTCGCAACCAGCGCGAAAAGGAAACGAAGGAAACGGATGAGGCAGAATCAGAGCGTGCGGACGCCGCAGGTCGTAGGAAAGGACGCTCAGATCGACGAAAAGGCGATGGTGAGTTCTCGACGCCCTAGATTTTTTTTTTTTTTTTGCAACTCCCTATCACCATTATACGGCGGAAACTAACAATCCGCAGACTCAGACCAGGAGATGGGTTCGCCGACGAAGACACCTGCCAATGCGCCAGAGCCTTCCCAACCCTCCCCCGATGCCTCCGCTCCTGCGCAGGAGGCCGCCGCCCCTCGTCCCTCAACGCGCAAGACCGGTCGACCTCCTGCACGCCGCGGGGGTCGTCTTGGGCGCAACCAATACACGCGAGATCGTGATACGAACGGAAATGGAGTCGATGCAAACCACTCGGCCAATTCTCCGCGCCGTGGACAGTCTCATGATACCGGTGCCGATTCTCCCAAGGGGAATGGAAACGGATCAGGGACGAATGGCGTCCATGTCAATGGCGGAGAGTCTGGGAAGCCGAGCAAACCTCGCTATATGAACCCCCACCGTACCACGATGAACGAGATGAAGAGACGAGTTGCCGCCATCCTGGAATTCATTTCCCGTATGCAGGTCGAGATGGCCGTCAACGGGGAGGGCTCCCCGCCCGCCGGCAACGGCGACCGGCCAAATGGGAATGGGGCCAAGGGTGTCGAGGAGACAACGGCCGGCGCAGGAGGCGAGTCTGCTGCTGCCGCAGATGGTGAAGGTGGGGCCGAACAGCCTCCCAAGGAGAGAGACTTCAAAGATCTAAGCAGTGTCGAGATGATGGATGTTCTCACGCGGCATCTTCTCAAGTGGCAGCAGGAATATGGCAAGTACGGAGAGAAGTGACGCGTTTAAAGATATTTGAAACCTGTCCTTCTCGATCTCATGCTACCTTACCATTCCTCATACTGCGCACATTATTATACCCTACTTCTCTTCTCCTTCCTTGCTCACCAGGCTTGCATGGATACCCGATACGTCTCTTCTCTCTCAAGACTGACATGTATGTATACTACGGTTTACGGATGGACGGACGGACGGTATGTTTCTTTTTTTCCATCGGCTCGGCTCGGCGTCGCGCGGATCCTATGTCACGAAATACAGTTCTCAGACTTTGGAATGCTGCTATCCACTTCAGACCAAAAAAATTTTCCCCTCATATGCTCAGTACCTTTCTTTCACTCCTTTCTTTCTCGGAGCGGATCCATTTTCATGTTAAACGAGATTATCTATCTGTCTGGACCGCTTTCTGTTCTATTCCTCTTCTTTCGGTAAATATCTCGTGTGTCTCATGTCATTTTATGTATGCGGCGGCCTATTCTATTATCTGGATTGGTCTTGCTGGGCACAGATGGAGGAATTATGTGTTTCTTTCCAGATGGAAAATCATGTATTTTGTCTACGTTTTCCTTACTTATGAATATACCACCTCTATGACATGCCCATCAAACAGACAGACAGGCAGGCAGGCAGACAGATACAGAGCAAATGACCATGCCGCTATCATCAGTGTGGAATAGTTCAGTATGGGAAATAAGAGAAATTGGGAAACTGACGGAGATTATGATGCGTAATCGATCAAAATCAATATTGGCTCTTGGTTCTGGTCTCTGGTCCCTGGTCGCTTGGTTCTAACCGGGGCGGGGGTCCCAGTCGTTGGTTACGTTTATGTCTTTTGTTATTTATCGAGAGAGAGAGAGAGAGATTATGAATGTGAAGTTCTTATGTCATCACTATCACTTTTTTTTATTTATTTTTCCCCTCCTGGATTCCTAGGAGACTCATTTGCTGTTGCTCTCTCTCCTCTCATTTCCTTCAACCGTTTTTGTCCCTCTCATCCCCACCCCCCTCCTCCCCCTCTCCCGCCTTCTCTTCCTGCCCCTGGACTCTGAACCCCGGGCCTTTTGACTATTTAACTAACAAAACAAGAAAACCACCACGCCCCTTCCAGACGGGGCCGGGACAGGTCCCAGTACCCATTTACTATACCCAACCCCAACCCAGTCTGCCGGCTGTTTGGTTTGTTGGTTGGTGGGTTCATTGGTCCATTGGGTGGGCTGGGCTGATCTGTCGATTGATCGATCGATCAAGGAATACTGACAATCATTTGCAATTCAAACCAGATGGATATATGTATGTAGAACTTGAATGTGAACATGAACATGCATGAAACATGGCAGAATCATGGAAATGGAGATGTGCCAGCTGAAGCAAAGCAAAGCAAACGCAAAGCGACTAAAAAAAGAGAGAGAGAGATTGGATTGTTGGATGAGAGATATCTGGGATCTGAGATCCGATTCGATCCGATCCAAATGAATGGAATGGGTGGGATAATGAATTGGGAATCAGTCGACTGAGATCAAAATTGAAGTCACCGATCGGGACAGAAGAACATAGGGGAAGGTCTTATGCCATGAGCGGTGGTCTATTTATTTACATGTTACAGATTACATATATTTATCAGTGATTGCTTGTGGGTTGTGTTGTTGACTATTATTATCATTATTGTTGTTGTTGTAAAATTGCAGAATCGTAGGAGCGGGTGTTATCACGGGATGTATATATATATATATATATATATATATATACATTCAAGACAGCTAGACAGGTAGATAAGAAGCATGTGAGACCCAGGCGCAGGCGCATCTATAAAAATCTCTCTCTCTCTCTCTCTATATATACTTAAAACATCTAGATCTAGATCAAGATCCAGATAAGATAGAGAGCCATTTCACCTCCCTCCTCAACAATCTTTTTTAAGAGGACCTCTCAGAGCAGCCAGCCTCCAGCGGTGAGCGGTATATACGAGTTCTTCTAGCTTCTAGCTAGAAGGCTCAGTCTCAGTCTCGGTTTCTCGAGCAGAGGCTAAGACCATTATATCATACATAGATATGTCATATCTTCTTCAAGTGCCGGTAGAGGTGGAGGGGGAAAGCCCCCCGGGGCTGCTGGTCAATTAATTACCCAGGGGTAAACTCCTGAAATGACTTGATCTGGTGTCCTGGCGGCAGGCGGAATTGCCCGTCGATCGGGCCTGCGCGCGCGCCGACTGGCCACGGTTCCGTATTTATATTTTGTATTTTGGCAGGCAGGCTACAGTAAGAATGTTGGGATTCCAGCGCAAGGATTAAGACCGATTTAAAGTCTTAGCTACGAAGGCAGTACCAGATCTTCTGGACCCATTCATTAACCATCATCTACGATGACCACTGAGACAACGATTACAAGAACAATAATGACCAAGATTCAATGCCATTTCACATTTCCACCTTCGGTACATCACTGAAAGAGAACGAGTATTATGATGAATAGTTACAGAAGAGGTCCAATTCGATTACAAGAGAGTCCGAACTTTCCAGTTGCCAATGTGTTGACGTGTCATCCATGATGCGTGATCCATTTCCATCGTATCGTGTACAAAAAGGGAGAGCCAAGGTCGTGAACTGCCATAGACATGTTGCGTCAAGTAATCTATTCGTGAAGGGAAATCGACACGAAGCAGTCGTGGGGACACAAAGGAAACGGCTATGTGACGTCAGCGGGGGCACGGGCCGACGGAGTTTCCAAGGTTCCAACGGGGGCGGGAACTAACCTTTTCGAGCAAACCCAACTTTTTAGAGCCTGGCGCCGTGGACGACCTTGTAGTCAACAACAAGCTCGCGACCACCGTCGTTGATGACCAGGGCGCGAACGCTGCCACGGCCCTCGTTGAAGGCCTCGCTGATCTTCTGGAACAGGTTGCCCTGGTTGACGACAGGCAGGCCCTGCTTGACGTCGCCAGTCTCGGTCATGGCAACGATGCGTCCGTCATCGCGGATGTCCAGGACACGGTAGGTCTTGTAGACCGGGCCGAGCATGGTCTGGACGACCACGGACGGAGACGGGTTGGACACGAAGCTGGACTCCTCGTGGAGCTGGCGGGTGAAGAGGTCGACACCCAGGTAGCGGTGCTGGCCAGTCTGGGAGGAGACGGAGATGCGGATCACCTGGCAAGGACGACCCTGGAGGATCAGGAGGTCGCCAATGCGGATGAAGTGGCAGGGGATCGGGACGGTGTCTGGAGGGTGACCGCCACGGGGCTGCACGACGCGGACATCCTCGCGCACTCCGTTATGGACACGGGTGAGACCACGCTCCTCGGAGGCGATGAGCTCACCCTCCTTCTCGTGGTGGTGGTTGTGGCCATGGAGGATACGATCAGCGGTACGCTCGACTCCGCGGCGGAAGGAGTGGTATTTACCCTCGTCGTCGTAGTAACCCATTTTGAGTCTGGGGTCTTCTTCGAGAACTTGAGGCTTGGCGGCTTTCACCTCGACGGGAGCAGTGTAGGGGGAACGGGTGGCCTTCACGTCTACGTCGCGCGTCAACTTGGTGTTGTCGTTGACGAACTCGACCGAAGACGAGTAAGCAGAGCTGGAGGCAGCGAGGTCGACCTCGTAGGTGGGTTGGATGCGCCGACGATATTCGCGCTCAGTGATGTCGAGCTGGGTTGCCAAGGAAGCCTGGTCTAACTCGTACACCGGTCGGTGCTCTTCCCAATGACCAGTGTGTTCGTGATAGCTGGAAGGGAAGAAGAGTCAGAGACAACTGAAACACGGGGAAGAGAAGAAGATGAGTTGCACAATTGCTGTGGGCTGGAAGCTCCCTTTTAAACCTGCGAAGACCCGGAAAATGCGGTGTGTGTGAATTTAGCTTGGCAGGCTGGCACGGACGACGGGGCGTAAACAACTCAACACCGACCCGCAGCAACAGCCGCAGCCCCAGTGATCGCGCCGGCGCCAAACCGCCGGGAAATTAGGGGCCCGTCCAGAGGTTCGGAACCGCGCCAGATCGGGTATGTAGAGGGTATTTTTTGTATTTACAGACACAAAACACACGGAAACCGAAAAAAAACAAGCATTTTGAAAAAATAGACTACACTTACCGCTCAGCAGAATGCTCGACCGCAGGGTCGTAATCCGAGTGCGGACGGTGCGGACGGCGGGAGTCTACGCTAAGGTCGATCTCTTCCTGTCCGTAGACTCGCGGGTCGGGGAGGGGAGCAGAAGAAGCAGCAACAACGGCGCCCGACGACGAGGTGGAGGAGACCTGAGTATCTTCCCGTCCGACGCGCGAAGTGCGATCAAAATTGACGTGTTCCTCTACTCTGGTCTCGGTCGTAGAGACAGAGACAGCGTCACTCCGGTACGACGACGGGAAGACACTGAAGGGGATGGGGATGCGCGCGTCAAAGTCCAGGTTGAAGACTGTCCTGTGGGCGTCCTTTCTCGAATGCCTTCCGAACTGTTGGGGAACAACTCGAAAGGCGAGTCAAGAAAAGACTTAACTGGCTTGAGTCTGGCTTAGTCTGTCTGGGGGGG
>Ga0207748_1000230_pt1 | contig 51765 bp, 33 predicted proteins | sample HigsolmetaGSP13D_FD_184841 | JGI IMG/M metagenome (GOLD analysis project Ga0207748, IMG submission 184841) | High solid enriched microbial communities from the Joint BioEnergy Institute, USA - SP1-3-D (SPAdes) | ecosystem: Engineered > Bioreactor > SSF (Solid state fermentation) > Aerobic >...
CACAAACCCCCCCCCCCTCCCCCCCAATCTTCGACAAAAAGAAACTTGGAAAATAAACAACCCAATACAACACAGACACCACACACACACACACACACACAGAGAGAGAGAGAGAGAGAAACAACTCCGACCCCCCAAACCACGCAGATCACAGATAGAGCACAGCACAAACATAAAAAACCAACCACTCAAAACCACTCAAAAATTAAAAAAAAAAAAGGAAAAAAGAGAAAGACTTACAAACCGCACACCCCCTCACTGCGAACCGCATCGCGGCGCGCTCCGCGGGGCCCGCCTCGGCCGGGTATGCCCTGGGCGGCGGGGTCAGCGACGCCTGCGGGTCGAGCTCGCCCAGCTTGATCCAGGGCTTCTTGGGGGTCTCCTTTTGCTGGTCCTGGGTCTGTGTTTCTGGGATTGGGACGGTCATTTTTGTATTTTCGCTCTGAGATTTTTCTTTTGGTTTCGATGGATAGTAGCGGTGGTATGTGTATCGGGTTGCAGACGGCGAAGTAAGTATAAGTAGTAGGTGGGGTAGGGTATCCGATACAGGTAGTATTTATTCTATGTGGGGGATCAGGAACTTGATGCAAGTAAGTAAAAGCAGAATCGGGAATGACCGAGTGAGAGTCCTCAACGATGAAGAAGAGAAATCTATATATCCCCAAGGCCAACCACAGAGACAGAGACAGAGAAGAAGAGGAGGAGGAATATATATAGGACAATCCAGAGATATGATAGCCCGACCAGACCAGCCCAGACCAGCCACGAGGAGCAAGAAGACAAAGTCCAGTCCGTGAGTCAGGTCAGCCGGTGAGCAGAAGAGTCAACAAAATAAATAATAAAATAAACTCAAGTCTATATATGTATGTACCTATATACGTATGTCTCTGATAACTCCCGTCCCTCCACAAAGTTAGGTTATAGGTTATCTGCCTTGATAATAATGAATTAAGTACCAGAAATCCAAATCACGCCTCCCTCCCCGCCTCCCGCCTGGCCTGGCCTAGAACAGGCGATAACCAGTACAAGGTTAACCTACTACCACTACTGTGTACTGTGTGTACTCCGTACACGAACCAAACCACAACGACGGAAACTCCGGCGCATGATCCTGCTGCAGAAGTACCAGCAGTACTACCTACATACATGATCCATGATAAAACCGAAAGCGATCTCCCTCCAATGAGTCACTGACTCCGTGTCTGGCTATCGCTCCACCTGCCCAACCACCGGCTGGCACGTCATCTGACATCCGGTGACGGCGGGGAAGAAAGCGGAGCAGCGCGGCCCGGAGCCCCAGAGCGGGGAAGTGTGCCGAGTACGAAAAGTACGGAGATGTCACGCGGACATCAAAGAACTTCATCAAGGGCGTTCTGGAACTTTTACCGTGTGGTTATACAGCGGGATCTTTTCTGTGAACCTTGGAAGCAGCATACTATTACTATTTTTGCGAGCGAGCAATTCTCCATACACGATTTATACTTTTTTTTTCCCAAGGTACCTCCCGGTGTATCCTTTCGGACAGGCACAAAGTACCCCTGAAGTCAAATCCGATATACTCAATCGACTGACTAGCTCCGACTCGTCTTCCTCTTCTTCGCCGCCCGCCGCGGCCGCGGCCGGAACTCGGTGGCGTACGTCTTGAAGAAGTCGGGCGCCTCCTGCGGGCGGTCGCCCGTGATGTGGTGGAAGGCGTAGGTCGAGATGTAGTTGGTCTTGCCCTCACGCACGAGCGAGTAGTACTCGAGCAGGTACTGGATCTCCGAGTCGCTGCTGTCCGACTGGGCGCGGAGGACCTGCCGGGCTTGCTCTCTGCGCGGAGGTTTGTTAGTCGCTATTACCAGCGAAAAGCTTCTTGTTTACGGGATGGTCAAGACGCACTCGGAGATATCCTGGAACTTCAGCTCCGTGCCCAGTGCCTGGCTCGCAGTGGCAGCCAGCTCTTCGCCCGAAAGGAGCATGGGACCTTGCAACGTCAGCGACGACGGGTGCGTCAGGGGGAGAAAAAAATAATGTAAAAAAGTGAAAAAGGGATTTCACACCGGTTATGATCATCAACTGCCCCCTGTGCCTGTCGTCGAACCCTTCCCCCTTTTCGTCCTTCCCGCACAGCACATGGGCCGCAAGCAGAGCGACATCCTTTAGCAGTCAGCTGACAACTCTAGACCTTTACAGCTCAAGCAGACTCACGCCCAGGGAGACCGGAGGGAACTTGTGGTTCTTCCCGATGGGGATCGGGAGGATCCCCTCCTGCTTAGCCTGCGGTGCATAAAGCAGCAGGTTCTCGGCGTAGAACCCAGCTCTGAGCATGGTCAGTCGACTATACAACGAAAGCAAAGACCTGGAAGACAACCCACCGAATCACAACCTGCGAGTGGCCGGTAACCGTCGACGGGTCGCCCGTGCTCGTCAGGAGCTGCGCCTCGAGATCGATAAACTCGCGCAGCCGGGGCTGCTTGTCCCGCTCCGCGATATCGCACCCAGCGGCGCTGATGAAGCAGATGTTCGGGATATTCGCATTCTTAGCCGCCTGGATGAGCTCCGAGGTGATCTCGTTCTTCTGCGTGTGCGCCGGCGGGATCAGGCAAAGCGTGTCGGCGCCGGTGCTCTGCAGCGCGCTGGTCACGTCCTTGAGTTGCCCGGGGGTGTGGCGGACGATCGTGACGCCCATGCCGGCCAGTTCCCTGCAGTGGGTGTGGTCGGGGTTCAGCGCGAACCCCACGACCGAGTCGATGGAGCTGGCGAAGTACTCGTCCGTCCTGAGCAGCTCGGCGATCAGGTAGCCGGTGTGGCCCTCGGCCGCTGTGACACACACGCGGCGCGACATGGTGGAAAGTATGCTGTGCTGATAATGGACAGTAAGTTTGGCGACACAGAAATCGATATGAAAAAACAATATCCGTGTATCAGGATAAGGCCGCGCGTGTTGCTCGTTCTGATTCACGAGCACCTTGAAGTAGATCATGTTAGGCCTGGCGTCAACCCTCGTCATGCTGAAATAATAGAAGCAACGAAGTTTGGAAACCCAAATAACTCTCTAGGAAAGAGGACCAGCGTAGGTGATCGGCCAGGGGATTGGATATCAAATACGCCTCTTCCAGAATTCGGAATTGATTTCCACCAAGCAAGTGAACCGCTGATGAGGAAGCATTCAATTCGTATCAAAGATCTGTTCAAGAAATAAAATGGCAAGATGGAGTTCTGCGATCGTATTTTTCGATCTTCATCATCTGCCTCAACCAGCACTGTTCATCGATAGCACAACTTCCCTTGAAGCAATGACATCGCCTGGATCTGCGTCACCATTGGCTAAGGCGCAATCCGTCATACAAACTCTACCGTCTCAAACGCCTTCATCCACGCGGAAAAGGCCTTTTCATTTTCAAGTGATTTTAGATAAACAGCATTCGTAGCCCAGTTTTACCCTCTTCTGGCTGCTCCAGCTGTTCGGGCTAGGTTTCCCCCATTGACGTCCTGTCTTGTGTTCCACTGGGGTTCGAGTCACATGTCCCGGTGAAGCTGTGCAAAATTGAAGACCTCGGACAGAGACGCTGGTCAACTTAATCCGGAGACACAGAACGGATCAGGAGCTGCCATCTGCGTATTCAGATCTGCAAATAATCCCCGGCGTTCGGTCCGGCAGGCAGCGCTCCTTGACCGGTCAGCTGTTCCCGGTAAGGTTGAGAATAATTCCGTGCGAAAAGAAGGTTGATGTTTTCTCAGGCCAGGTGCTCTGTCAAACGCACGGGTAGCCAGGTTATCAGGTGATTGGTCCACATTGTTTGACGCCAAAAAAATAATACCAGTTCTCAGTGCAATCGGCAGCCTTGGGCTGTTTTTGTAGTCGAGCGGTAGGTCTTGATTGATAGACATTTTCAATCTGTTCCGTGCCGTGCCCTCAGCAGCATGGCAACGAAGCAGACTCCCATCCAGCCGAGCTATGTTGGTTTAAGACTCACCACGTGCACCCCTTTAAAGAATTTGACTTCTACTGCGTAGACGTGACTGCTGCTACAGGAGGGGAACTTAGGGGGCTTTTGAGTGAGGAGGCATATCAAGGCCCCGTTAATCCTATGGTGATGCACTTCCTCTATAAGCAAGGCAAGCACATTTATTCCAAGAAGCGCGCTTACTGCGGATGGCGGTCGTAATGGGGGGCAGAGAAAGCAAGGGGCCGCAATTTAGGTATATACTTTTCCTTGATATACTGCGTAGTTTTACGGCTCATCCTACGTTGTCCTCTTGTGCTAGGGCTGGTTGCTGGTGATCCTTGCCAGAGAAGCGACGGGAGTCCGGGTATCTTGGCGAGCGCGGGAAAATTGTAAAAAAGCAGAATGCGCTCAAACCTAGGGGTAAAGAAAACGGGCTCACTTCCTGGTCAAAGGTACCTAGGTAGCTTTTCCGTCGAGGCCAAGCAAGCCTCCCCGACCTAGATAGGAGCCTTCTGATGTCGACGCATTCAGAGGACCCCGACACCAGAACATTCACATCAGACAAGAAGATCAATAGAGTTTCGGGCATGAAGTGCATGGGAACAGAACAGTTACCGATCATCTCAAGTTGACCATTCTCTATGGACGAAATTCCTCGCTGAGGACCATTCAAACAGACCTGAACTATGAATATCCGACATCCGAGTTAGCCATTAGAACATGCAGGAGTATGAAAAAAAAATCAACAGAAAACAGATGGAGAAAAGTCTGCAGGCCAGATGGAGAACACCCAAACATCGACTCTCAAAATCACATAGACCCAACAACGGTATCAGTAGGCATCGTCGTCTATTTGCTGGTAAACGTGGCGAGTGCGAGCGGGGTCTTTGCGCATCTCCTGGCCGGATCCCGTGAATCCCACTGCGAAAACAAGTCAATACTGATCGCGCATGACCGTCTGGACAGGGGACACAACCTCTCCCGTTGATTCCCTCCGGCGTCCGGAACATGCTCTCCTTCTTGCCGGGCCGGCCCAGCTTGGTTTTGCTCGCAAAGTCCTGCCACTTGGACTTGCTTTCCTCCAGTTCACGAGTCGCCTTGACCTTCCGCGGCACCTTCGCCGGCCGGGCGGGCCCGTCGCTGACCTTGCTGGGTTCCTTGCGGGCCTGGCTGGCCAGGGCCGGGTTGATGTCGGCCGCGGCGGAGATGACGCTCGAGTGGGCCGGGGCGGAGGCCGGGGCCTGCGCGGATGGCGTGCCTGGGGTTCCATCAGCCTTGCGCTTGCGCGAGTCACTGCTGGAGATGGGCTTGAGGTCTTTGGCGGTCAGGGTCTCCGTGGTCCCGTAGGACTTGAAGGAGACGATGTAGACGGGGTTGCTCGAGGAGCCGGTGATGGAGGTGATGCGGGCCGGGTAGAAGGCGTTGTCGCCCGACACCCAGCGCGCCAGCACGGTGTCATTGACCGAGAAGGACACCGGCGGGGAGGGCTCGTCGGCCGGGGCGGGCTCCGCGGCGGGCTTGCGGTAGCCGGCCTGGTAGGCGGGGTGCTTCTCCTTGGACCACTTCTCCGGGGGCGGAGGCGGCGGGGAGGGCTTGGAGGGAGCTGACGGCGGAGGGGGCGGCTTGAGCTCCCTGATGGCGTCCTCGGTGAGTTTTATGAATTCTTCCAGCTCAGTCTTGAGGCTCTGCAGTTCCGCATTGTCTGGGTCTACCTGCAAGCTCGACTGGACGGTTTCGAGCTGGGAGGAGTCAGTTCCGTCTCGACCAGCGGAGCGTGCCAGGAGGAGCGTCGGCATCACGCACCTGTAGCTTGTACTCCTTGACCTCCGCCTCGAGGGCCGCGACGTTGGACATGATGGCAGAGTGGTGCTACGAGAACAACAGAGAACACTGAAAAAAAAAAGCCCGAGAGACGCGTCTTCCGTCCAGGGCGCAAGACCCTGTGTCCCAGCAGAGAGCGGAGAGGATCGAGAAACGCGGGGGCGGGGCGAGGAGGAGATGGATGGCGCTGAGCGGGAGCCGTCGAGGCTGGAGCTGGCGAAGGAGGAGGGCGTCCGTATAGTGTCACGTGACCGACACCGGGGCCGCCGCGCTCAGGCTGCTATCAGGCAGCAGCGGCTGTTGCTCCCCGGCCACCGCAGGGACGCCGCGCCGTCGACGACACGATCGCACGCTGGCGGTGACTCTGACCGTCTGACGGTCTGACTCGAGATCGACAGATGGAACCTTCCAGGTGAGGATCCCCGATCGAACGACGCAGGCGGCCACGCTAACACGGACTCTGCAGCTACGACCAGTCTACGACGGACGACGGACAGGCTACAAGCATCGTCGAACGTCCTCCTCAGACCGGGGGATCGTCTCACGTCACCCGGCACGGCGCTCCAGGGGCAGCAGGGCAAGAACCGGTTTTAAGCGTCGCCACCTGTGAAGATCGGCCAGCGCGATCGTGGTCTAGAGTCCACCCGAAACGGCCGGACAGACTGTCTGCCCGCAGCCCGACCTGAGGGCGCTCGTTCCAGACGGTACGTCACAGACGGCGATAGGGTCGGGGATAGAGTTAGGGCCGCCGTGCTCATGGCCTCGATCGCTCTCATCCCTCGTCTGCGTTCTACGTGGGAGAAACAAAGGCAGACGCGGGAGAGCATCTGATGTTTTTTTTTTTTTTGACCAAAAAAAAAGAAGGGAAAAAAAGAAAAAATACAGACGCAAAGACTAGGGCGCGCAGGCCGTAGAAGGGCATCGGCGCCGACAGAAGCGGCGGGCCCGCACTAGCGCCTGGGTAGGGCTGCGCTGATTTGTAAGCAGCGCCCAGTCTCTAAAGCGGCGCCGTTTCGAGCGCGCTTTTCCCTTTTCGGTGCACAGATCGCGCCGCTGGTTGGCCCTGGCGGAGTCCTCGCACGCCGCTTCTTGCACGGGCGCCGCTCCGCCGCTCCTCCTCGCCGGCCCATCCCCATCTCCATCCACCGTCGTCTGGATCTTCTTGCCTCTGCTTCAGCGCCTCTGCTCGAGCTTAGGCTCTTCCCAGCCCTCTGCGCCCCAGCTGCTGCCTGTCCCCAAGCCACGCGCCCGCCTGCGACGCGGCCCCTCGTCCAGCGGCCGCTCAGCCTGTCCCTCGTTCGACCCTCCTCCGTCGTCGTCCTGAGGCATCAGGTCCTTCGCTCGTCTTCCAGGGGCACGCCGTCCCTCCTCAGCTCCATCTCCTCCCTCTGAGGCTAGACCCGGTCCAGCCTCGCCCGTCCTCTCCTCCGAGACAGAGCATCCCAGCCCCGCCATTCTCTCACTCCTCCGCTCCCATCTCCCTCTGCGACGACGTCCTTTCGCTCGCTGTTCTTCCCGGGGTCTGCGCCAGTCCTTGCAGAGAACGAATCCTCTCTGCCGGGCCCGGTTCCTGGTTCATGCCATCAGAGGCGCATTGAACGACGCCTTGCTGTCGAGCTGACCACCGTTTCAGTCGTCACCCGGGAGCGACGAGAGATCCCGCCTCCGCGGGTTGCTGAACACTCCGCTCCGCCTGACGGAGCTTCTCCATCCCCCGCGCGGCCATCGCCAGCGTACGGGCGGGAAGCCCGGCGTCTCTGTCCGGGCAGTCGACCGGCCTGGTTTCGGGAGTGGAAGATTCCCACTCCCCGGTTGTTCATCGTTAGGAGGATTAAACTGACCTCCAAGCTGACAGTTATAGCTATCTCACCACCCCCTCCGTTCGCAATTCCTTGTCATCCCCGACGCAGCCATGGCCGATTACAACTCCCTCTTCCAGGGGAATCTCTACTACGCTCCCGACCAGCAAGATCTGCTGGCCGCCATGCCGTCCAACAATCCGTCCCAGGCGCAGGACGGCAACACGCCGTCCACCGGCAGCCACGTCAAGACGGATCCCGACAGCACCAGCCCGCAGCAGCCGCAAGCCAACGGCTTCAGCCTGTCTTCGTCAGCATTCTTCGACTCCCCCGCGCAGCAGGACGCCCCGGGTTCGGGCCAGTTGGGCTTTGGAACAGACGAGAGTCCGTTCCTGGATTTCGACCCCGAAGCGGATTTCGACTTCCTGGGTGCGGATCAGCTGCTGTTCGGGGACCTTCCCGAACCCCTCTCCGCCCCGCCTCCTCCGGCTCCAAATCCTGCGCCCGAAACGGCGGCGGGAAATTCTGAGAGCCGTGACCAGAGCAAGACCACGGATGCAAAGGCAGACGCGACCGAGGACAAGGGCAAGAAGCGAAGGGAGAGCGACGACAAGCCCACCGAGAACAAGACCACCGCAAAGAAGCCGGGCCGGAAGCCGCTGACCTCCGAGCCCACATCGGTATGCAGCGTATGCTCCCCGGGGGATGACTGCTTGACTAACTCGCTCTGCAGAAGCGCAAAGCACAGAACCGCGCCGCGCAGCGGGCGTTCCGCGAGCGCAAGGAGAGACACCTGCGGGAGTTGGAGAACAAGGTCGAGACGCTGGAGAAGGCCTCCCAGGCTGCGAACCACGAGAACGGGCTGCTGCGCGCCCAGGTGGCGCGGCTACAGGTCGAACTGCGCGAGTACCGCAAGCGACTCTCGTGGCTCACCAGCGGAGCCGGCTTCTCCGCCCTCAACGCCATGCATGGCGCGCATGCCCGGAGCCTGTCCGGCCTGAACAACAACGACTTCTACTTTGACTTCCCCAAATTCGGCGACCTTCCCGGCGCACACATCTTCAACAACGGCTCGTTGGCCAAGTCCAGCCAGACACAGCAGAAGGAGAACCCGTCCGCGCCCGTCTCGACGTCCAACTTCCGAGTCCCGGGGGTTCTGTCCAGAGACGCCTTGGGCGCTGCAAATGGGCAGCCCACTGCCCGGTACGGTCCCAGCACAAATGGCACGGCTGCCGGCGATTCATCCGGCAGTGGAAACACGGATGCCAATGGCGGTTCCCTCGGAACCGCTCAGACCAACAATCAGCCTTCTACTACCTCCACGGCGGGCTATTCGGGCGCGGTGAATCCCGTGGCAGTCACACAGACGTCGTCGGGCCAGCAGTCCCATGTTCCCGGCAGCTCGACGGCATCCAACTCGGATTCTCCTGGGTCCTCGTCCGAGTCGCAGCATGGTCTGCCCCTCTCGTCCAGCGGGACGTCCCCCGAGCCGGGTCGGAACTCCCCGTCTGCGGACAAGTCGAGTGACCAAAAGGGCAACACCCCGTCCTCCTCCAGTGGGGGGAAGTGCAGCACCATTGGCGATGAGAAGACCTTCTGCGAGAAACTGGGCATGGCGTGCGGCAGCATCGAGAACCCGGTTCCCGCAATCCTGAACCAATCGAATCGCGTGTCGCAAGCGCCAGGCCAATACCAACAACCCTCAGCAGATCAGCCCCTGGGATTCGACTGGTTCGTCCAGCAGAATGGAGGACAGTTCGATCCCGTGCTGTTCAACGACTATCGCGAGCCTCAGGATGCCGTCCTCTCCCAGGACTTTGGCGCATTCTTCAACGACGCCTTCCCCTTGCCGGATCTGGGCAGTCCGTTCCACAATCTCAATGACACGACAAGCCCGCCGGCGCCCAAGAAGGATCTGATCGCGGAGATTGACAGCAGGCTAGACAACGATGATGAGGAGGTTGTTCCGGGAGAGGACACCTCCAAGATGTTGACCTGCACGAAGATATGGTGCGTTCTCTCGTCTCAGCTCTTGTCTCGCCTATCCACACTGTTGCTAACCGTGCGTAGGGATCGCCTGCAGTCGATGGAGAAGTTCCGCAACGGCGAGATCGACGTCGACAGCCTCTGCACGGAACTGCGGACCAAGGCACGGTGCTCCGAAGGCGGCGTCGTCGTGAACGAGAAGGACGTGGAGGACATCATGGGACGCGTCAAGTAGACAGAAACAAAGACGACCATCAAAATTTAATGCGCTTTATGATATATATGTCTATATGTTATATATTCTACTCCTGCAATTTTATCTGCCAGGGGCATGTCCGATCCGTTCATTTGCGTCTTCTACTCTTCACGGCGAAACGAGGACCGGTGTCTGAATCACCCTAAAAAGATGAAAATAAATGTATGTACACCACGGCCGGCTGGCGGACATCAGGACAGGCGTGCGTTCGATCCCTGGAGCTGGCGCTTCGGAGCAGTCGATCCGTTGCTCGGTGTGGTCTTGTCGAGTCCATGTTATTATTGACGTCAGGGTTTGTTTTTGTCGGTTCTTCAAGCTTGTTTCGATGGCCGAGTGAGCATACCACGAGATATCCGTCTGATCTCCCACCGACGTCTATCTGTTCACCTTTTATATTTTACGTTTTATGTCTTATGCCTATTGATATTTGGGATTGAGTCTGAGTGTTGTTCAATTCCAGCTAGTGTCTATGTAACTCCGTACAGGAATGAATACATAGTTTGATGCAGTTCTATTCTGTTCCTGCTTCTATTGCCTGCTCTCTCTCTCTCTCTCTCTCTCTCCCCCCTCCTCCTCCTAGAAACTGTGGTACCCACTCTGTCTCTGGGATGATCATGAATGAGAGACCCATGTCCCAAACATATGACCTGTAAGTTATATAAGCTTATCTCCCCGAGAGAAAAGAGTAAGCCTTCCCTCGAGAAATCTCACGCACCCAGGGAGATAGATGGGCACATGAACACACGTCTACATGTCAGATATAATACTATTCCAAGGGCTCTCTCTTTCTCTCTCTCTCAAGCTTCCACCCCCTCCCCCCCCTCCCTGGTGCATCGCAAACCATTCAATCATCCCTGGCTTGTATGTATGTATGTATGTGTGTATGTATGTATGTATGTACAGTACATACGTACGTACTACCATAAGCAATGATGATAATGATCATGATGTATGTCTGATGTCTGTCGGTATCCTAATCGAACTTAATCCGCCCTATTTACCTACCTGCCTGCCTACCTATGTAATCTAAGTAGCCTTCCCTTGTCTTATTCGACTTGAAAAAAAAGTGAGGCTGGTTGGGCGGGCTGGGGTGAGCTGAGTCATATCGTATCATACCTCTCTCACCTCTGGCCTCACTAAGGTTAGCTCTTGTCATGTCCTCGCCCATCTTACTTGCTAAGTAACTTTCCCAAATTGCCTAGCCTAGTTGAGAGGTAGAGAGATGAGATTGAGATGGATGTCCATACATGGAGTGTACATGGAGTATACACGATATGGATATGATTATTGTTGCACGGTGTGACCCCCCTTCCCTGCCCTATTATATTACATTACTTAGGGGGTAAATATTTAGGAGGGTGTGGGAAAGATTGAGGTTGGAGTTAAAGTGGTGTCCTATCTCATCTCAAGAGGAGAGGAGACGTGACTTGACTTTAGCCTCTCTAAGCTTTCTTTTTGATTAAGTCTTAGAGAGAGAGAGAGAGCATCAGAAGCTAGACTAGAGCAGTATGTATGATTATTAGCTTGACATGTTATTATTGGACTGGCACATGTACTGTACAGTACCTCTGTCACCAAGTTCTGTTTCTGGTCCGGTCCGACCCCTCCACTGCTATCTGCAACTTGGTCTTGGAATTCAAGTATGTACTGTACTGTACTACTACAGAGTACAGAGTCGATACCTACCAAGTCAATAGATAATGATGGTGTGGGTCTTTTTTCGTTTCCAGTTTCTCGCTTCTACCCAAGGATACTACGGAGTACTCTGTATGCACTCCGTACACCACCAGCCCTACTACCACCGAGGTAGTAATCTATCCCCTAACTACTAGTGAGTAACCCCCCGCAGACGAGTTCCTCTCCTTGGCAATCACTCTGTACACAGTAGCACTGTGGACTGTACTTGCTTCTTAGTCTCACGTCAGCCCCGCCGGTAACGGCAGCAGTCCATAGCTGCTAGCAGACATGCTGACTTTGTGCTTCCATGTGATGTATTCGAGCTCCAGGGCCGCGAGGAGGACGGACAAGCGGGAGCTTGAAGAGGCAATTGCTCGGTAACAACGTGTTTATATAGTAAGTACTGTACTATGTGATGTGCTTTTGTTTCATTCTTGTCATCCTATCTCCCAATTGTTCTTGATCTGGTCTTCAAGACTGAACCTGATATAGGTATAGATACCATGGGCCCGCACTGGAAACGCCTGCTCCTCGCCGGCCTCGGCTATCTCCATGCAGGAACCGCTGCTGCCGCCGACTGGAACTCGGCCACCGAGACGGTGATCCGCGACGTGTGCATCATCGGCGGCGGCGCCTCGGGCACGTACGCGGCGGTGCGCCTGCGCGACGCGGGCAAGACGGTGGCCGTCGTCGAGAAGGAGGCCGTGCTGGGCGGGCACACCAACACGTACGTCGACCCGCTGACACCGCACGGTCGACTACGGCGTCGTCGTCTTCCACGACCTGGACATCGTCAAGAACTTCTTCACCCGGCTCGGCGTGAGGTTCAAGAAGGCCGCCAGCCTGACCCGCCCGGGCGCCAAGTTGGTCGACTTCCGGACGGGCCAGCAGCTCGCCAACTTCACGCTGCCGGACCCGACGGCCGCGCTGGCGGCGTACGGCGCGCAGCTGGCCAAGTTCCCCAAGCTCGAGGAGGGCTTCTTCCTGCCCGACCCGGTCCCCGAGGAGCTGCTGATGCCGTTTGGCAACATCGCAACCACCTGGACGCCGCCGTGCCGAACGTCTTCATCATCGCCCAGGGGCTGGGCGACATCCTGCGCCAGGCGACGCTGTACATCTTCAAGAACTTCGGCCTGGGCTCCCTGCAGGGCCTCCAGACGGGCTTCCTCAACACGGTCAGCCAGGACAACCACGAGATCTACGACCGCGCGCTGGACGCCCTGGGCCCGTGCAATGTCTTCCTGAGCAGCCGCGTGCTGGCGACGGACCGCAGCTGCGCGCCCGACCACGTCCGCGTGCTCATCCAGACCCCCGCGGGGAACAAGATCATCCAGGCCAAGAAGCTGCTCGTCGCGATCCCGCAGAAGCCGGAGAACCTGGCCGGCTTCGACCTCGACGCCACCGAGCAGGCCCTGTTCGCCTCCTTCCGCAACAGCGCCTACTACACGGCCCTGGTGCGCGGCACCGGCCTGCCGCCGCTGCCAGGCATCTACCGCATCACGCGACCGCGGTGCCGGGCCTGTTCGACGTGAAATACGGCAGCCCGTTCGAGCTCCCGGTCGCGACCGTGAAGGCGCACATCATCTCCTCGATCCGGCGGCTCGTGGCGTCGGGCATCCCGACGGCGACGCCTGAGCCCGAGATCGTCGCGTTCAACAGCCACACGCCGTTCGAGCCGACGGTGCCGGTGGAGCAGATCCGGAGTGGGTTCTACCGGGACCTGTACGCGCTGCAGGGGCGGCGGAACACGTTCTATACGGGCGCGGCGTTCCACACGCACCTCTCGGCGCTGCTGTGGCAGTTCACCGAGAGGGTGGTGCAGCAGATGCTGGCGTGATCGTTCTTCTTCTTTTTGTAGGACTAGTTAGAAGTACGAAGTAGGATCATGTTGAAATTAATAATACTTGCCTACTTTGGTACATAGAGTTTAGGTTAGGTAGTACCTAGGTGGGTGCCCATTCCATGATGGCTGCCGTTGCATTTAAGGTCCTTCATGATGTTGGTCCTGATAGGTAAATAGAAAGAGTCTTTCTCCCAGCGGTGACATTATCAGCGTAAGACTTGAGAATTGCCTAGGTTGCCGGTCAGCAATAGTCAAGATAGTAATGCTGAGAGGTGGGGTAGTTCCAAACTCGATCAACATCACTTACTTGTCTTGCATTTCCAAAGTAGTCTGGGACTATTACCAGTCTTGAACTGCCAGAGTCAGCAAGGGATGGAGCACTAGTAGTTTTGCAATGTTGACCCTCTTGGAACAGGTACCGGACTAGTAGGTGGAACCGAACGTTGTGCAGTCGTTGCTACTCCTCCTTGCAACAGCCTTCGTCCGTTGAGGTCCCCCAGATGATTTTCGCTCGGCGGGACGGATATCGACACGAGGACTTGGTATGGAGGTTGGACGTCATGGGAAGCAGGAAGCAGGCTGACGCGGATGAGGGTTTGATATATAGGCCCAGGCGTCGGCCCGGCTCAACCTGCCTCCGACATCTCGCGTCAAACACGATAGAACCGTCTGTCCCTCCGCCCGACTATCAAAAAGATAATAATAATTCAGGTAAGTGATCCCGTGTCCTGTTATGTTAGCGGTCCACATGATAACGCGGCCTCTAGTACGCAAGACGTACGAATTGACTCCTCACCAGCCGCTCACAAGCCCTAACTAAAGGCCGGCCCACGCCAAGTCCGCCTCCCGCTGATCTGATACGCGCTTCACGCGGGGAAGATGCCGTCTGCAGAGTAGACCAAGCCGTGCGTCCGATGGCGAGATCTCGGCCCGTCGAGTTTCGAGTCGATCTCGAGGCTGTGGGGCGTTATGTCTGACGGGACGGCCTAGGGCATGCTCAACGGTCGATCCTGACATCCTCACGGAGACATCGCCTGATCGAGCAGGGTCACGACGACACGCCTCGTGAGGGGTACATAAAACATTATTGACTCTCAATCCATACAGAGAACTGCTGTCTACAGATTGCCGCGTCGAACAGGCTGCTGGTCAGGCCTGGTCATCGACCATCGAACGACGCTGCGCACGCGATGTGGAGAGGGCAATGACGAGATTCCCTAGCGACGTTGCAACCTGCAGCTTCTGCCATGGCGGGCAATAATCTCCTGTCCTACATGCTGCCCTCGGGACATGCAACCGGCAACATGGCGGTCCTCGAGGCCGTCCGGCTGCCTTTTATACTGGGCGTGCGCGCCGTCGGGCGTCTCGCTGGCATCGCGATCCTCGAGTCTGATCCCCCTGGCCGAGGGCTCTTCTCGCAGATGTCGCGTCTCTCCTCCCAGCTCCGGCTGGGCCAGCTGCTCGGGTTCCTGCTCTCCGCGCTCTTCTCCGCGCATGCCACTCCCACCTACGACCCTGTCCGGCCGCCGTCCTACCCCCTGGCGGTGCGCAATCCGTACCTCTCGACCTGGATCCCCGGGAACCTGGTAGAGAATCTTCCGTCGGCCCTGCCGCAGTTCTGGACGGGACAGAACCTCTCGTGGGCGGTCATCGCGCGCGTCGACGGCACCGCGTACAGCCTGCTGGGCGTGCCGGATCCCGGCGACGACATCCAGCCGGCGACGGTGCAGAGCGCCCAGTACACCTCGACGCATTCCATCTTCACGCTCGCCGCGGGACCGGCGACGGTCACGCTGGACTTTTTGTCCCCGGTGTCCCCGTCCAACTACGTCCGGCAGTCGCTGCCTTTCAGTAGGTCTCCAGAGTACCTATACGTATGTCTTGTACAAATGACGCTGATGTGTGTTTAGGTTATCTGACGGTCTCCGTGTCTGGCTCCGATTTGAGCAGCGTCCAGGTGTATTCCGACATCGACGGTACATGGACTGGCCAGTCCTCGGATACCTCCCGGGGCTTTAACACGACCGGGACCACGGCCGTGTATTCGCTGTCCGTCAACAATGCTGCCACATACTCCGAGGCCGACGACATGGCGCTCTGGGGCGAGGTCGTCTTTGCGTCGAGGCCGTCCGCAGCGTCTACGCTGTACTCCTGGTCTGGAGACGGTCAAACGGCGCGGTCTCAGTTTGCTGAGCAGGGAAAGCTGCCCGGGAACCAGTCGAGCTGGACCCCTGGAGGAGTGGTTGCTTTTGCCCACGATCTGGGGAATGTTTCCAGCAGCCAGTCTGTGACCTTTGCTGTCGGCTACGTCCGAGAACAGGCCATCAACTATCTCGGCGAACCATATACCCATTACTATCGTGCGAAATATCCCAGCACTCTTGATGCTGTCTCGCATTTCCTGGATGATTATGAAGGTGCTCTGAGTGAATCGCAGCAGCTAGACTCGAAGATCTCTTCCGCGGCAAAGGAGGTCGCCGGACAAAATTACTCTGACATTGTCGCCCTCTCGACCCGACAGGCCTACGGCGCGATCGACGTGACCATCCCCAATGAATCGCTCAACACCAGCGACGTGTTGGCCTTTATCAAGGAGCTCTCAAGCGACGGGAATGTGAACACGGTGGATATCATCACGCCGGCTTTCCCGATATACTACGTGATCGAGCCCGATTACATCAAGCTGCTGCTCGAGCCGGTCATGAGATACCTCAAGGCGGGACGCTGGCACTTGCCCTACGCCATCCACGACATCGGCACTCACTATCCCAACGCCACCGGCCACGACGACCAGCAGGCTGAGGCCATGCCGATCGAAGAGAGCGGCAATCTGCTGATCCTCGCATATGCGTATAAACAGGCCACCGGCGACTCGAGCTGGCCAGAGCAGTACACCGACGTGCTGCAGGGCTACGCGGACTACCTCGTCGCGAACAGCATCAACATCGCCAACCAGCTCTCCGCCAACGACGCCGCCGGCCCTCTCCCCAACGAGACCAACCTCGCCATCAAGGCCGCCGTGGGCCTCAAGGCGTTCGGAAACCTCACCGGCCTCGCCAACTACTCGCGCGTCGGCGACGAGCACGCCCAGATCCTCTACAACGACGGCCTTGGGACGGACGAGAACAAAACCCACTTCGTCCTGGAGTACCCGGGCTACCCCTCAACCTACAAAACCCCCTACAACCTGTACCCGGACGTGCTCTTCGGCCTCGAGACCTTTCCCGAGGCCGCGTACCAGATGGGCAGCACCTTCTTCCCCGCCGTGCGCGGCGAGTACGGCGTGCCGCTCGACAGCCGCCTCGACTGGGCCAAGTCGGACTGGAACACCTGGCTGGCGGGCACTTTTGGCAACTCCAGCACCACGCGCGACCAGTTCGTCGACGACCTCTGGGCCTTCATGGCCAACGGGCTCAACACCTGGCCCTTCTCCGACCGGTACGTGGCCACCTCCGCGCTGGGCCGGACGGCGGGTGTCGCGGTGCTCTGCAAGGCGCGCCCGACGGTCGGGGGGCATTTCGCGCTGCTGGCGTTCAGGGGGCCCAGGTCGCTCTCTGTCTCGTGAGGTCGGAGTAGATGCTGTCTGCACGACTTGGGTTTGGGTTTGTGGGGGAGTTGGAAGAGGAGGAGCTCTGTGACGGCTCTAGAGCCGGAACTAGCTAGTAGTAACTATCTGGAGGTGGAGGATTTTCTATTTATGTGAGACCTGCTAAGGATTATACCTTATCACAAAAAAGTTTATTGTAGATTTCATATAGCTCAGCACTTACCTACCTACGGATCAAAAATCCATCACCCTTGGTCAATCTAGCTGGGATTAGAATCTGTTCTGATATTCTCTGCATTGCGCGGTGTTCTATTTCACTGACAGTCTGAGCTGCGGGGTGTGTGTGTGTATAGTAATCAGATATGTACCACTATTTTTACGTATGCATGCTCAGCTGGTAGAATTACCAATGTGTTACTTAGCTCATCAAATTACAGGCTCAATGGTCTAGTTGGTATGATTCACCCTTCGGGTTAACTATTACCCGGCTACTGTCACAAAAGTGGCTGAAATGGGTGAGGCCCCGGGTTCGAGTCCCGGTTGAGCCCCATTACTTTTTGAAATTTTATCACTCTATACGCTACACTGGTCTGCTTCTTATCTTATTATTTATTCACTTTGTTGATTAAGTACAGTTTCTTTCTCTCTGTCTCCTTTTTTCCCTTTTCTTTTTTTGAGTGGGGAGATGTGACGGCGCGGTGTGGGCTTGCTGACTGAGCCGAGTTGGGTAGGCGGCATGGTACTGCCGCCCCAATCCGCTCATATCTGCAGCTCCCACAATGTTACAAGGCAGTGCCGGGGTCATCATGGATAACGGAACTACTTTATTCCGAGAAGACTGACTATCACGTGACCAGATCATCGCGATCAAACCCTCGGCGTACTGAGCCAACGATCTGGGGATCAGAGGATCAGTCCAGAACTCCCACTGATCCACTGGTTTGAGGCAGACAGGCATGTATATAATGACGCTCCTTTCAGACAGATTTCGACCCTCGTGGTCGACTCACATGGCAATCAGTGGCTTAGGCATTGCTAGTAACACAGGCTCATTCTTACTGTATTCTTACTGTTATATTGCTCACCCCCTTGTTTTCTGTCAAGATAAACCCAGCGACCTTTTAGGCCTAGTCTCTAGGGCCTGTCGTTACACACAATGCCCATAATCCTTCTTTCTTTCCTTATGCTTTGGATCTTGTATGACTAGCTATCATAGTTAATAGACTGATTACTATGCCTGAGTGCCGTCACGGGAGGTCTCTTCTAATCGCAAAGATAATCAACATGCAGCAATGCTCACCTCCTCAGAAAGCCACAGTGATTAGAACAAACACTCACTCAGCTATCTGTTACAACAAAGCCCCAGACCTGGTTGAAGAAGGGGAAGGACCCTAGGCACATGATCCTCACATGACTGGATCACCATGATCCAAAGGGATTGATCCTACAATCTAGATCCAAAGGGTTGATCCAACAGATCTGATCCCTCCAAGCTGATCCATAGAACCCAGGCAGGAAGCATGTACATAATGGCGCTCCTTACAGGTAGAATTGGACCCTTGTGGTCAATTCATGCAGCAATAAGACGCCCCAAGATAGCAATAGCACCTCATGATTTACCCATATCTGACGCCCTTGTCTTTTGTTCTCAGGATAAACCCTACGACCCTAGGTCCATTTTAGGCCTGTTGTTACACTGTCTGTGAGTTGCATAAATAGGACTGTTTACCCAGGCATGTATCTAGTCTACCGCGTCTTATTCTCAAGAAGATCTTGGGATCTATAGGGAATCAACTAAGTTCTTCTGTGGCTTCTACCTCCTTTTCTCACATTAAGAAGACTTCTATCAACTGTTACCCAGTTGATACCCCTATAATTTGACAGGAGGAGGGTCTTCAAGTTATCTTGACAATAATTCTCTTCTGACAGAGAACTCTCTATCCTTTTCTCTTGATAGTGGTATAGACGGACATTGCTGTAACAGATGCTGTGATCTATAATCTCTAGTCAGATTATACTCTATTCTATTCTATATTAAAGTACAGAGAAGGAGCTAGAGATTATAAATCTTTAGTTTTTATGATTTCTTTTTTTGCTCTTTCTCATTTTGCTTTTATTTGCTGGTATCAGAAGACTAAGTAAGAAACAGAGCACAGCAGCACAGACTTAGTATATCTATTACTTGATTATATGAAGCAGGCAAGATAGGCAGTTTGTTAAAACTGTTTCAGTCTCTCACTCACAGTTCTACCCTACTTTATGAAGCCTAATTAATAAATAAAGAAAAGAGGTCAGTACATGTATATATGTATGTATGTATGAACAGTATATTCCTTTGACAGGGCAGGGACGGAACCGATTGAGTTCTTGAATGTGGGCATATATATATAGAGAGAGAGAGAGGAGAGAGAGAGAGCGAAAGAGAGAAAGAGAGAGAAAGCCCTCCATATAGCGAACCCATGCAGGAAGCGGTATAAGCGCAGTAGTATCTTAGATGGACTGGTCTACCCACCTACCTAAACTTGAAGACTACTGCCCCAATTCCATCTAACGCAGATGTATTGGATTCTCAATCGATATCCATATCTACACCGCACTCACTCATATCTTCAGCCTGGCAGCATTTCAGACCGCTTTTAATAGGCAAGTAGATCCAATGAATCAATTTGCTAAATCAATACAGGATATCCCACCCCGAGGTCCGTTCCTTCTGCTGTATTTCTTGGTTACCTACATACTGGGGACATACTGGACCAGCCAACATTTGATATCAGACAAAACCAGGGGACAGAAAGGTAAAAGCTATGAGGGTATCGCTATTGGTTGGTACCTCCGGCGGAGTCGTCTTTGTCTAAGTACAACCGTGTTTTCTCTCTCGCTCTCTCTCTCACCTGCGTGCCCGATATTCCTTTCTCCTTACCCCACAAACGCCAGCTGCAAAGCGCAGAAGGAATGGAGAAAAGTACACCAGTACGCCGCAAGCAGGAAAAAAATTAGCTGTTATCATCTCCCCTGGAGGTTGAGATTTTTTTTTTCCTTTTCAGACGTCAGCCCCGCCATGACTTCTGCTTCCCACGAAATAACTCCCGTAATGAGAACCGACCGCCATCATACCGCTTTTTTTTTTCTTCCACACATACACGAGAAAATTCGCGTGATAAAGTACAAGAACTAGAGCTGGAAGAAGAACAGAGGATATGGCAAATGCTTCACCTCGCATTAGCTCCCCGGACGTAGGTGACACACCTCAACCACAGGGTAAACTCTTTACTAAAAAAGGAAGTGAAGAAAAGTACAAACATGCCGCTCGGAAAAAAACATGGGCTGTAAAGATCACACGAGAAGAAAAAAGAGAAGAAAACTAGGGAATTTGTAAAGAAGCAAGAGGTAGAAAGCGCTTTCAGTCGGAGACGGTACAGGTCGTAGCGTAAATAAAGGTGGGAAAGACGTTCAAGATTCGCCGCCGGACGCCGCAGGCTTGTCAGCGGGTGTCGACGAGGTCGAGGCGGGAGCTGGCGAGTCTGAACCGGCACTGCTCTTGTTGAAGCCACCGCGTCCTCCTCGTCCACCGCGGCCGCCGCGGTCGCTGCCACGGCCTCGTCCTCGTCCTCCGAACCCGCCGCGGGCGCGGCCACCGTCACTGTCACTGGCACCTCCGCTCTGGTATCCACCTCGCTGCGCCGCGTTGGACCCGCCCCGGCCGCTGGCCTGCCAAGCTCCTGCGTTGCCGTCACGACGATGGCTGCCACGGTCCTCGAAGAACTTGATGTTGGGCTTGCGTGGCTGACCCGGCGGGCTGGGCTTCTTGTGCTCCGCTGGCTGTCGATCCAACGCCGCCTTGGCATCCTCCACGGATCCGAAGGTCACGACGTGGTTGAACTTGCCCCATTTCTCGATCTTGACGATCTTCGCCTTGTCCTCGTCCGGGAAGAGGTCCCGGATGGCCTGCTCGTTGTCCACATTCGACACAAAGAGCCCGTTGCTCAGCTTCTTGTCACCCTTCGATACAGGCGATTCCGATGGCTTCTCAGGCTGCGTCGTGCCGTTGGCCTCAGGGGCAGCTTGCTTCTCCGGAGACGGCGCAGCAGGTTGGGCCGCAGGGGTGGCCGCAGGGGCGGCCGCGGGCTGCGGGGTTGCTGGCTTTGGGATGACTGGCGCCGGAGAGGCTACCGAGCGAGCAGGAGCTTGAGCCTGAGGCTTGGCTTGGGCTGGCTGAGCAGGCTGGGCCGGAGGCTGGGTCTGCTGCGGCTGCTGTTGCAGCTGCTGCTGGGGCTGCTGCTGGGGTTGATGCTGAGGTTGTTGCGGCGGCTGCGGCTGCTGATGCTGCTGCTGCTGGGGCTGTTGCTGTTGCTGGGGCTGCTGCTGTTGCTGGAAAGAGGGAGCAGTTGGACGGACTGGTTGAGCCTGGCCAAACTGAGGAGCCGGGCCACGGGCCTGACCAGGAGCCGTGGGAGCAGCAGCACCGCCAGTCTGGGCGGGAATCGGGTTCTGAGGCTTTCCGGTACGGTGTGCAAAGTTGAAGCCCTGTGCACGCATCTCTGTGCCTATCCGTCCATTCTCGATCTCGAGCACCAGATAACCGAAAGAAGCATCTGCCAGGTTGAAGTTCCACATGTTCTTGAAGGCGCTCTCGTCGACCTGGCCACCCGCGTTGCCGGCGACTGGGCCACCGAATGGGTTCCCGCCATTGGCAACCGAAGGCATCTTGTTGACAATGTCGAGAGCGTTGTCCAGGAGCGTCTTCTGGGCCTCATTGGAGGCGATGGCGGCCTCAACCTCGCTCCGGACCGTGTCCCACACATCGTTGAAGGACGCCTTGGATGCCGCAAGCTTCCCGCGGTAGTGGTCAAGGGAGGGGTTGACGGAGAATTCGTTGTATGAAGAGCCGTAGCGGAAGTGCAGACCAGCGGATATGGAGAAGTCGGCCTTGAGCGTGACGGCGAGCTGGTTCAACATGCCCTCGCGGGCCGGGGACGCGTGCGTCACGAAGATACGCGTCTCCGACGGGTCGTAGACGCGGTTGGCTGTGTCGACCAGCTCACCCATCTGGAGGAGGGTGGTCCACATGGTACCCTGGCCACCGGCGATGGTCGTCCTGCCCTCACCGTTGTCGAATAACTTGTGCATCACGACCGCACCTCCCAGACCCAGCAGGCGCAGCTTGACGCCGCCAACATCCAGCAACCTCGAGTTTGCCTCATCGATGATGTGCAGCTTGTCGACCTTGTACTCTCCCGACCTGAACTTCTCCAACACACGGACATCCTCGCACGCACCCCACACGGTATATACGGGAACGTCCAGGGTCAGTTGCTTGTTGAGCAGCAGGGGAAGCTCAGACAGTGGAAGCTGTTCGGGCGTGAAACGCGACTTGATCGACTGCTGAGGGGGAATCTGCGCAATGGTTCGCTTGATGCTCTCTGGCAGGAGCGGAGAATACTGCGCCACGTGTTTCAGGGTCCTGTCAAAGAGTCAGCCCCGCCGTGCCAATACACATACGCACATCACGCGCGATCCCGGGCGCTCGGAGAGCTCCAGCGCTTTTTACTCACTTGTCAGCAATCCGCTCCAGCGATGTGTCATCGTAGAAACCAAAGTCGCCGGTGTGGATGATGTAGTCGGCACGGGCCTGCTTAGCCAGCTCGTTCAGAGACCTGAGGTTTCCTATCCAGCCACCCCGTCAGCACCAGATCCAGAAAAAGAAATGACCGTAGCAGCCCGGGGCGGCATCTTGGACTGGGCGCCCGAGCTTCCCTTGGGCCTCTTACCTCTGACGTCCGCGATACACAGCACCCTCACGGGGCCGTTCTGGATGATTCTGCCATTATTGGGAAGGAGAGGAGTGGCACCCGGCGTGGGACCACCTGGCGCGGCGCCGTTTGGGAGATAGCCTTGGGGACCGAAGTTCTGAGGAGGACGGGGCTGGCAGGTGAGAGAAGGGTTGGTCAGTCCGGGTTTGTGTCCGGGGCCCCAAAAAAAGACAACACGGCTGTGCCGCGGGGCCAACACCGACGCGCAAACAGCACGGAGGAGCAGGGACTACTTACAGAAGCCATGAGGGATGGAGCGCGAGGGGAAGGTCGTTAGAACGGTCGGGAGGTGAAGGAGGAAAAAAAGAGGTGGGGAACGGAAGTGGGAAGGCGAGGCAGGATGCGGAGAGGGAGAGAGAGAGAGAGAGAGAGGATGGAGGGAAAGCGAACAGGCCAAGGGAAAACACGCTAGGGGAGGGCGCCGGAGTCGACGGCAGGGCGCGGTGCGGTGAGAGCGCGAGAAGACAGCTGGGCAGACGAGCTGGCGGCCGCAAGGAGAGCAGGAGAGCAGGAGGAGGAAGAAATGGAAGACGGGGGCGGGATTCCGTGGTGGTGAGAAGCGCTGTCTTTCGTTCTGGTCTGTCGAGCGTCGCTGCGGGCGTTGTCCGCTCCCGTTCGGTCTGGAGGCGCTTATGTAAGCCGACTAGGTGGACAACAGTCTATGTCCACCGCCACGCTGAACAAAGGGCGGGTTTGCAAAGGACGGATTTGTGCTTGAAGAATGGAGAAGGGAGGTTGAGAGGAAATATATGGCAAACATGAGCCGATGTTCCTGCTGCATGCAAGATGTGTGTGCACCATGCAGCTGTTGACAACCGCTACCCAGTATGCACCCCGCCGGAGGACAGGCAGCACAAGAGTAACAGGGGACAATTCTAATTAGCTGCCAAAAAATAGATTTAGATGATACTAATCGTTCTGTCTACTATTCCGCTGCAACTGCTGACATGATTCAGGAAGTAAGGACATCATGGAATCAGGAATGCCCGGATATAAAATGGCGGAGTCTTATATACCCTTCTTGTTTACGAGACATAAACAGGTAAAATCGTTGCACAGTACGTATCTACCTACCTACCAGGTATCTTGTTGCAGTGCAAGATCGAAACCTTGCGAATGAAAAGTGTGGCCTCCCGCTTTTTAGTTCAACAGATCTTACTTACCCAAGTCTGGGTAGGGGAAAGAAAGTATCACCAAGGTAGATAGGCAGATAGACAGATAGATCGTATCTTTGTATCTTTGAAAGAAACAGGGAAAATGTCATGTAAGCAAAACTTTTCTAACTTTAGTTGAGGTATATGAAAGTTACATACAGACGGGATGGACTTCCAGAGTCCAATTCAACGGATATTGGATATTGGACAGACAGAGATAGTCTTCCTCGTCGGCCTCACTATGCTGACCAAAATCAAAATCAAACCACCCGGGCTCTATACATATTGTGACAAAGATACCGACAGACAGATGAAAACCCAGTTCCCCAGCTCAAGTACCAACCAAGATAGGATTCACTGACTCCGGAACAACCGTAATCCACCCTCCTCTCTCTCCTCATCGCTATCCGACGCACCATTGACACCCTCGTCCTCACTGCTATCCTCACCCAGCAGCCCGCTCGCCGTCTTGCCCAGCAGCGACGCGAAGAACTCCTCGCGCGCGCGCTTGGTCCACGTGCCGCGGTCCTCGGGCGCCATGAAGTTCTGCAGCTTCTCGTGCACGTTGTACCGCATCTTGCGGCCCTTGGAGGCCTTGGTATCGACGTCGCGCTTGACCTTGTCCTTGCGCATGCCCGTGATGGGGTGGATGAAAGGCCCAGTAATGGTGCCGGCGCGCGAGGAGGATGAGGATTTGGGGATCTGGATGTGCAGGGCGTCGACGCCGTTGGTGATGGCGTCGGAGGAGGACATGCGCTGCTCGACAAGGTCGCGCAGGAGGGTCTGGTAGAAGATGGTGTCGTCGTAGATGGGCTCGTTGATGTTCTCCGCAGCGGAAGTGCCGTTGCTAGTGCCGTTAGACTGCTGGTTTTCTCTTCGCGACCGCTTCGCGGCTCTCTCGCCGGAGATCTCGGAGGCGATGTGCGCATCCAGCACGGCGGTAATGGTCTGCTGCGCAGAGGCGCTGCCCAGGAGCTTTCCTCGGGCGTTGGCCAAGCTCGCGCTGGTGCCGCGGACTTTGTGCGACCACTTGTCGAGGATAGCGCGGCGGTGGGCGAGCGACTCGGATTCCAGATCCGTCATGCGCTTCCACAGCGACGCCGACGACGCCGTCGCAGGCGATATCGGGGGCGGTCTCTTCCGCTTCTTGGACGGGTCCTTGGCCTTGGCCTGCGCGTCCGCGAGCGCGTGCCGGAGTTCCTCGAGCGTAGACCACAGAGCGAGGGCGGCGGACTCGGCGGAGCGGATGGCTTCTTCGTCGAGATCAAGGCTGCCGCCGGCCGCCTCCTTGGCCGCGGAGACCGCGGCGGGGAGGTCGTTGATGGCCGTGAGGCCTTTTTGCAGCTTGATGCGGGTGTTGAGCAGGGCGTCAAACGTCGAACGCTGCTGTTTCACGGCCCTGCCCTTGGCGGCGTCTGCCTTGGCTGCCTGGGAGATGGTCGCTGCGATGGTCTTCTGGTCCGTGGCCATCAGCCTGCGCAGCTCTTCTCGTTCGTCGGACGCTTCTTTGGACTTGGTCAGGTCCAGGTCCAGGGCGTCGTCCTCCTCGTCCTCGTCGGAGAGGTCGCTCTCGTCGTCATCTTCGTCGTCGAAGCCGTCCGACTCGTCAGAGCCGTCTTCGCTGCCCTCGTCACTGCCGGATTCATCCGTGTCCATGCCGTCGACGCTCTCATCTGCGTCTGCAGATCGGGATTTCTTCGCAGCGCGGGATTTGGAGTCCTTGACCTCGGCTTTGGCGCTCTTTTTAGAAGCCTCTAGATCGGACTCCTCGTCTTCCTCGTCGTCTTCATCTTCATCTCCACTTTCTTCTTCTTCTTCTTCCTCCTCCTCCTCTTCTACGCCATCAATATCTTCCTCATACTCGTCTTCGTCTTCGTCTTCGTCTTCTCCCGACTCGTCATCTTCATCTTCCTCTTCCTTTTCATCCTCATCCTCCGAGCCCTCTTCATCACTGGAGCGCGCTCTAAAAGGATCATCATCGCTCTCCGCCTCGAGCGCCTCCCTGCTGATCTTGGAACCGGCGTACTCCTTTCCCAGGGTGATCGTCTCCGGCTTGCGCAGCTTTGATTTCCTGGTATGTGTGAGCAGAAGAACCCCAGGCCTGTCAGGAACGAACGGGATAAAGAAAGAGTAGAAAAGATAGATACTCACCCTACAACCTCGTAATGCTCCCTGCCAGCGTTCTCATCGACGGAGCGCGCATCGTCCGAGTCACTATCCTGGCCTCCTCCAAGATCCTGGTCCTCGGGGTCGAAGTCTGCAGGCCGTGTTAGAGAAACAAACGCCTTCACAAATAAAAGGAACAAAGAACAAAGACATACCCTTTGGCGCCGGATCCTCCAGATCGGCGATCTGCTCGGCCAGGGTCATGCGCGAGCGCGGCTTCGCGGGCGCCATGTTGCGTTGCTCTCCTTGATGGTTGTTGCTGCTTGTCTTGTCTCGTCTAGCTGCCGGCCATATTTTTTTCGAGGTCGACCGCTCGGGTAAAATTCCCTCGGCGGGGCGCGGCGCGGAGGGCAGGTCGTGCCGGGCGGTGAGCAGCAGCTCCGCCCGGCGCGTGCGGAGAGCGCGGCGGAGGTCGACCGTACCCTATGCCTCTATCATCAGCGCATCTCACCATGCACATGCACCGGAGGCTCTTCTCGACGCTCCGGGCGCTGCGCCATGATAATCCTTTGGTAAGATCATCTCTCTTTTTCTATCTAATATAACATCCAGACAGCGAGAGTTCAATGCTAACTGCCGCAGGGCCTCCCCCGCTCCGGCACCCCGCCCCCGTTCCCCCGCCGCCGCGGGCTGCCCGAGAAGCGCAAGATCCGCGATGTCAACAAGGTCGTGGCCGTGTCGTCGGCCAAGGGCGGGGTGGGCAAGTCGACGATAGCAGGTGGACTCCTCCAGACCCTACGTGGTTTCTGCTGTTTTTGGCAGCGGAGTACATCCATAACAACTTACAAGGAGGAACGAGACTGACGATGGATGATTGTATACAGTCAATCTCGCCCTCGCCCTCGCGCGCCGCGGCATCCGCACCGGCATCCTCGACACGGACATCTTCGGGCCCTCGATCCCTACGCTGCTCAACCTGTCCGGGGAGCCCCGACTGGACGATAGTAAGTCCCAATCACCATTCCCCAGATAATCCACTACTACTGCTACTTAAGAATACATCCACGGACAAGAACGCAGACTAATTGATACGGCCAGAAAACTGCCTCATCCCCCTGACCAACTACGGCCTCAAATCCATGTCCATGGGCTACCTCCTCCCGCAACCCCCTCCCCCTCCTCCCTCCGCCGGAGGCGAAACCCCCTCCGCACGACAGCCAATGGACACGACTCCGATCTCCTGGCGCGGCCTCATGGTGACCAAAGCGCTACACCAACTCCTCCACTCCGTCTCCTGGGGCGATTCCGCGCCGCTGGACATCCTCATCCTCGACCTGCCCCCGGGGACAGGCGACGTCCAGCTGACGATCAACCAAGAAATCATAGTAGACGGCGCGGTGATCGTGACGACACCGCAGGACATCGCGCTGCGCGACGCGGTGCGCGGGTTCGGCATGTTCGAGCGCATGGGCGTGCCCGTGCTCGGGATGGTGCGGAACATGGCGGTCTTTGCGTGTCCGCATTGCGGGAAGGAGACCAAGATCTTCTCCCATGGTAACCGTACCCATGGCCATGGCCATGGGGAGGAGGAGGAATGGGGCGTCCTGGCGGAGTGTAAAAGGCTCGGGATCGAGTTTCTCGGCGACATCCCGCTCGACGCGCGGGTGTGCGAGGACGCGGACCGCGGCATGCCGACCGTCGTGGCGGAGGAGGGCGACGAGCGGAGCCCGCGGCGCAACGCCTTTCTGCGCATCGCGGAGAAGGTCGCGCGCAAGGTTGGGCTGGAGTGGCGGTGATTCTTTTATCCATTCACATAGATTGACATATACTCCCCCCTTGGGCCTTGGGGTGTCGTTAGATCCTGGCACGGAGTCTGGGGTATGTATCGAGGATGTATGTATGTACATTATAACAGTCATATACCGCGGTCGAGCAAGAGGTTATTAACGAATAAAACGGCGCGAGGTGTTGATATTTTACGGGCTACTCTACATGACTATCTGTCCTAAAGTCTATCACCACGTTTCTACCAGTTTCGAAGCCTTGGCTCACTTGTTCCAAGATCACATTTATGACACTGGCTTGCTATACATGCAGCTGTATAATTCCAGCATAACCCAATTACAGACCAGTGGCCCTGAGAGCTATCTTTCTTTCAACACGAAAGCGGACGACACGGCAACATACCCGGCATTGCAAGTTCTGGCTTCATCTGCTATTCGTAGACGAGTACCTACTCATATCGAAAAAGTAATCCTTGATCTGCTGGTGCAACCCGATCGTACTGCACACGTACCATACTACTAGTAGTATATGCATACATACACTTAAACCCCAAAAATTCAATGATATCAAATCAGAAACAAAAAAGACAGAAGGCAGAGAGAAGCATGCATACGTATGTATCCAAGATACAAATCAACACCGCTAGAAATATCATATCATATCCTGCAGTCTATATATAAATATAATACCAGCGTCAAAATCTGTTCGAGGCAAGAAAACAATGCAAATGTCTATGTGAGATAGATAGAGAATATATCAAGATACATATCATATAGATCAAATGCTCTCATCATTCTTACTCCTCCCGACGAGACGAGCCCGATCGGTTGTTGTTCGAAGTAAGAGGCACTCCGCCCTGTTTCCCCTCGCCGCCGATAGAGGGCACGGTGCCCTCCGCTCCATCGATCGTAAGCACACTGGCCGATTTGGCTTCACTGCTAAGTCCATCGACCTGATGCTCCAGCAGTGGGATTGGATGACTGCAGGCTCTGTTGTCTAATAACGCCCGCGGCTCCGACGACCGCCAGGGTGCTGGCGTTCGGATCGGCTTCCGACTCCGTGCCTCCCACACTCCGCGACCAGGTGTCTGATACGAAGCTCGTGCTCTCGCCGATGTCGGACGGGAGAGTCAGTTGGGGAGGCGATTCGGAATCGGACGCGGGGTTGTACTGGACTTTCACGGAGGAGTCCCCAGTACGAGGCGCAATAACACCTCTAGCATGGAGGACAGCTGTCGTGCTCGCGTTTTCCTGCCTGCTCGAGGGACGGGAATCTTCGGAAGCGGTCAGCGGTGTTAGGGTCCCCTGAGAGTCTTGTACAGGGCCGAGTTGAGGACCCGGCAGCTCAGCATCGACTTTGGGAGCATTATCAGAGCTTCTGCTCTCGGCTCTGCGTTCTCCAGCAGCGGTGGCTTGTCCAACATCATTGACAATCCGCGTCTTGAGGTCCACGAAAGCGTCAGCGGACAAACCTTCACCGCGGTCCTTCCTGGCTACAGACTCGGCCTGCGGCCGAGATGTCGCCGTCACGGCGTCTTCTGTCGTCTCGACAGCGACACTCCTCGTCTCGTCATTTTCGTCCGCCGTGGCCCGTCTTCTCAGAGTCCTCTGGTCGTGCTTGCTACCCCAGAAGTTCCAGAGCGTCAGCCCATAGCCCTTCCGGGCACGTCTCTGAGGCATCATTCCCTTGACCGCCCGTCTTCCCGCCAATGCGCTTGGAGGAGGCGATTCGCCGTCGAAGCCCTCGAAGCCGCGGGCATATTCCTTGATGCGCTGCTTCTGCACGCGAAGCTTTTCTTTGGCAAATCTGGTGTCCCATTCTTGCTTTGCGCCCAGCCACTTCTTGACCAGGACGGGGTTGATGGCACCCACCTGTGCAGGAGAGAGCTGCAAGGCAGGGAGCTTCGACGGCGGCTCGAGGGGATATATCACACCATCCTTGTCGACCCTCTGACGGATCATGTGGTTCCGGAATGGGGGCAGAGGATCTCCGGCCTTGCCCACAGTCAGGACAGCAGCACCATCGGCTCTCGTCTTCCGCGCAAGGTCGTCGGTTGACGCGCCATAACTATCCGCACCGCTGGAGGAGATATCCCCATCCTCAACGATGTCGATTCCGGTCTTCTGTGCGCGAGCCAGTGCCCAGGCTCCGAACTGCGCGATCGAGCGGAACATGCACTTGGCTGGTCGCGTAAAGCTCAAAGTCGGCGCAACATGACAGAGGTCATCCCACACCTGGAGCTGGACGTAAGTGGGACCATACTTGTTGAGCGTTTCTCTGTTTGGGTCGTGTTCGTCCAGGATGGTATCGTTTGGCGGGTAGGCCGGCGGGTCAGCTGCTTTGTGAGCGACATAGATTTGCTCGTCACGCAGCAGCTCACCGCCGCCGGTGAGGATGAGCAGCGGAGGCAAGCCACCCAGTGATGGCTGCAGGACCGGCGATACTAGAGGATGCGACATCAGCTGGTTCGGGACGTACATCTGGATCTGGTCCTTTATTTCCACGACGGTCCCATCGAGTGCAACTGTGAGAGTGTCCGACGGGCTGATCAGGACCCTTGACTCGCCTGCTGGTGCAACATCGGCCTGACTGCCCGGATAGGTCCGTTGCGGTGATCCTCGGTCGTGGTCAGGGGAAGGGTCCTTCTCGCGAATCTCATAGCCTTTCATTGCAATATCGCGCTCCTTCTTCCGCCCCGGCGCCGTCCTGTCTTTGATAACCTGCTCAGCAGCCCCTCCTTTGATCGCGAGGAGATCATCCGCGTTCGGAGGTGGCCATGCTCGGGATGGTCTGTGCATGAAGCCGTACTGCGGGATATAATCGTCTCCGTCATCTCCAACCACGCTTGGGAAGGAATGGGTCAGATCAACCCATGGAGATATCAGCACCGCACCGGCAGGCAGAGGTAATCCTCGATCGCGGAGGGTGACGAGGATGCTTCGAACATGTCAGTCGGAGTCTTTCTAATGGCAGTGAAAAACTCACGATAGGACCATCCCTCCACCGGCGGAATCTCCTGCGAGAAGAATCTCGCTTGGCTCATGCATACTCAGGAGGTAGAGATACGCGGCCAGACAGTCCTGCAGGGCGCAGGGGAACGGGAACTGCGGTGCCAGGCGATACTGGGCTGCTCGATATTAGTCCCCGTTACCACGAAGATAGGACGCTCAATTCCACTCACTGAAAGAAGATTAGCAAGTTGAGACCATAATAGACTGGAGAGAAACGGGGGCTCCTACCGTGCAAAGACCCTGGCTTTGAGCTTCCGCGCATGGCGCTGCATCTGATAGCGATGCGTGTCCACGCTGCCAAAGTAGTACGCACCCCCGTGGACGTAAAGCATGATACGCTTGCAGCGCTCATTGTTCTGCTTCCTTGCGTTGTAATCGCTCCTCATCTCGATCCACTCTGCCCTGAGATCCCCCGTCGGTCCTCGCCACTGCCACCATTTCTTCCCCCCGACGCGTTCGATGCCCCTGGGGCCCAGTTGTTCGATGATGGCATCTGCAGCAGCAGACAGATACTGCTGGGGCACCGTGTCCTCCTCGACCTTGACCCAGTGCGGAGACGGCACCCACTGGGAGGTGAAGCTCTGGACATCCTCGACGGTGAAGTAGGAGGCGTAGAGGAGGAACTGGCGGATGACGTGCAGACCCTCGTCGTAGGAGAGACGGGCGGTGGGTTTCTGAAGGCGTGCCTTGCGGTGCATATACTGGACAGACAGTCAGCTGCGATGAAACTGCCTGCCTGGGTAACTCTGTGGGTCACGGCGGCCTACATGGGAGATACCCGTCGAGATGACGGTCGGGGTCACCGCGAAGCCCAGACCCAGCGCGTTCAGGGGCATCGTGACGGTCTACTCATGCGGAGAGAGCTGGAGAGCTGTGGGATCGGAGCACGACCAGAGATGGAGTCTGTGGAACAAGACGACGCGGCTCCTCGAGGTTCGCGTGTTCGACGGGGGTTGGTGGACACACCATGAAACAGCAGTGGACGTGGCAGGAACAAAGACCATATATACAGAATAGACAAAATATGCCAAAAGAGATAAAAAGCTATATCTCACGCAAACAAAGGAGCGCAAACAGAGACGGGAGCATCCCTCGTGGCGGGGGAAACACGTCGGGACGCCTCCTGGCGGTGAGCTGCGTGTTGTCCAGCGTTCGGGGCCGAGGAGCTCGGGGGTGATGTCATCGGCGGCCGGAAGCCCGCGGTACCTTGGCGGTACCTGAGGTACCCAGGCACCATGCACCGGCATGCAGAGTACCTCGGGGTACCTACGGGTACCTCACCCGGCTACCCGCTACCATCGGGTGCTTCTGCCATCGGGCCGCCGCGTCGTCCCTTGCAGGGCAGCATGGAATCATCTGCTGAGAACAGCTCCCGCACCGCTGCCAAGGGCCAAGGTCGCCAGTCTGCAGGACGCCTCTGAAGATTCAAGCGTCCAGAGCGCTTGACCATTGAACATATCATCTCTCTTTTCTTTCTTTTTTCTTTTTTCTTTTTTTTTTTTTTTTTGGATCACATGCTTGTCATCAATCCTCTGCTGCTGCTGCGATCAGCAAGGCATGCTGACATAACTCGACCTGCGAGCAACAGAGCCATCGATCCTCCATGGCTCCCTCGTGCCCGGATGATCACTATCGATATCCGTCGATACTGTCAAAGCGTTCAGTGAGCGGATCGTGCCATCGTGGACGGCGAGATGGACAGGGCACGGGCCACCTGACGGCTGACCCCACCAGTTGGCCCTCACCGACTCAGCTGGCCTTGGAGAAATCCATGAGGACATAAAAAAATCTCACCTTCTCGGAGATCAGCAGAGAGCTGCGGTGGATGTTGGTACAGGCCAAGCTTCGATGTGGAGCACTCGTTCCGGTTCTTCACGGTGGCCCCGGTTCCCACCGCCGGCTTGCGCAGAGCACGCACCAGACCGTCCTCATGCAGGGTCAGCAGCTGCCCCAAAACAGCGTCTTCAGCTGCAAGACTCATGGCCAGACCGCCGAGACGCATCATCCACGGCTGTGCCATGTTTAGCAAAAAACGTGGTTGAGATGGGGGACGGTGGGCGCATCGCATGCGGCGTCTCCGCCCCGCCGGTGGGGTGCAGCGCGCACGCGTCCCAGCCATCCGTTTCGGCACGTTTTCTGCTCGCCCTGGCGTCCAGCCCGCCAGCTGCTCGGGCGGTCGGCAGGCCACCATGGATCAAGCATACGCCTTTTTGTCGCGATGCTCAGCTTGCTCGCCGACATCACCCATGCCCTGGTAAAGGGCTTGCTGGCTGCATGGCGAGGAGATGAGAAATCCCCCCTCTTCCTGCTGGGCCATGTCTTCTGGGCATCCTCACGGTCGTCTTGACAATCCTCCAAGGCCGCACACCACCCATGCTGCATGCCTCGTTGCTGTGCTGAGGATTTGCAATGGACCAGAGCTTCTCTTATGATTCGGACGATTGGCCTCTCCGGAATCCCCAGCGGGAGGGCAGCATCTCTTCCGCGACCCAGGACTCCGGATCGAGCATCACCTCGTTGTCGCAGCATGCCCCTCCGCTCAGCCCACCGCTGTCCTCGCCGCGAAGCAGCAGAGGGCGCTCGTTGTATTCCGTCCGCGAGGAAACAGAGAGGATTGAGCTCGCTGCCCCAGTTACCGTGTATGTTGCATGAACCTGCTTCCGGTCATCATGTATCGGGCTCCGTTCTGATCCCTGCTGGCGGCCATGTGCAGATCGCTCGTGAGAAAAGACAAGCTGTTTAGGATCCGGTACACATACATCGATGTCTGCCGGGAGACCGACGGAACTCTGAAGCATCTGGAGCTGGGAGGAGGGTTTGGCCAACAGAGTGCTTTCATCCATACCTGTGAGTAATACAGGCGGTGCCTCCGGTTGGAAGGCTGCTTGGCTTAGATTCAATCCCTGCAGTCCACCCTCCGCTACTTCCCATACCGCACCTGGAGCATCCCAAGCTCTCCAACGAGACATCCTTCCGGATCTCCTTTCTCGACGAGCAGACGGTGCAGACGGCGCAGACCGCGTTCACCACGCAGCTCTCCTACACGTTCGACGAGTGGGGAGGTAGGGACCCGACTTCGAGTCGCGGGCCTCACATGCTGACGCACGTTTCGCAGACTGTGTCCGGTTCCAGGAGCTGCTGCTGGGCTCCAAGCTGGTGTTTATCGGAGGCATCGCGGAAGCGAAGTCCAAGGGGCGCGGAGAGGAATGCATCAGCCAGAACCTGCGCATCTTTCGAGACCGGAACAGCAACGAGTACATGCTGTTCTTCGCCAACTCGCAGCGCAAGGAGAAGAAGCGCTACGTCTCGATCCCGAGTAAGTCATGAGCCTTCGCATGTCCAGACAACGATGGACTCGGGGCTGACGGGGCCAGTTCACTGCATCGGCCAGGTCGACGCGGGAAAGAAGCCGGGGCGCCCGGTGACGCTGCAGCTGCATCCCAACTTTGACATCCTGTCGCAGATGAAGGTGCTATACATCCAATTTCTGGACGATAACGGTGTGTTCTGACCATACTGCTGCACCTGAAAACGTTCGTTCTGTACTGATCCAGCCCAGATCGGAAGCGGTTCTGTCAAGTGCTGCAAGATCTAAACGGCTAGGGCGCTGTCTTTTGGGTTGCAATTTCCGGAAAACACTATGGGTTCTAGGTGATTTTTTTCCCCCCCTTTTCTATTGGGTTTGGTAATGGTTCGAGTATTTGCGTCACGGAGTTTCTGGAGAAAGCACATACAGCACCGACACTACTGCACATCCTATGTTTGCTATGGTTCATGCTTTTGTATCTCATCGGGTCCGATAGAGGTCATTTTGGTTAGTAGGGAAAACACTGATCATCCTGTCCCCCACGTGGCAACGCACATGGCAAGCCGTCTGTCTGGGGTTTCCTCTGCTCACCGCATCTGTATCGCCGGCTTGTAACGGAAGATAGCGCCGTGCCCCTTGCCCCGTGCTGCAAGCGCGACAGTGGACTGGGCGCCGCGATGGAGACTGTGCGCGCACGTGGAGCGAAGCAGTGGCGGGCAGCGCTCCGGCCGCCTTGGCGCGTCCGCCCGCTCCAAAGCTTACGCGGGATGCCTCAAAGGTCCCGCATCCGGTATCGATACCACGATAAATATGAACGCCAGCAGCCCTGGGCAAAAATGCGACCCCCGATGGGAAACAGCTCCTACGTCGCAGGAGAGGGGCCCGCTCTTGCTTGCAGCCTTGAGTGCTTTGTCTGAGGCCTAGACCTGCAGCGTCCATTGCCCTCGTCTGCTTGTTGATACCCTGAAGACCATCCTGGGCCGCCATGAATTGATGAGAAGCAGTCTCGAGTGAGACTGAGCACGGTTCATTATCGAGTACCTATCCCGCAAGAGCAGTACTGTTTCACAATGGGCAGGTTGCGCAGCCGGTTATACAAGACCGACCGCGCTCGGGACTTTGACCACGAGCAGGTGCGCTTCCCGACCAATGCAGAATATACAGCAGCTGATACTTGATGTGAGCAGGATCGCTATGTTCGCATGCGGCAGATCTACGAGACGATCGACCGCCAACCCTACCAATGGATCGTGGTCATGGTCGCAGGCATCGGCTTCTTCCTCGATGGCTACACGGTGAGCCTGACCATCCCAGTGCGCTGAGAGTCCAGGGGCTGATCCGTACAGCTGTTCGCAAGCAACATCGCCCTCCCGATGATCGCCTACGTCTACTGGAGGGACGAGACATCTTCCCTCACGCTCTCCTGCATCAACATGGCCACGTTGGCCGGCACGTTCCTCGGCCAGGTGCTGTTCGGTTTCCTGGCAGACAAGAACGGCCGCAAACGCATGTACGGCATCGAGCTGACGCTGCTGATCATGTCGACGCTGGGCGTCGTCATGGCTTCGACCGGAGTGCACAACAGCATGAGCGTCTTTGGATGGTTGGTCTTCTGGCGCGTCATGGTCGGTATCGGTGTTGGAGCCGACTATCCTCTCAGCGCGGTCATCACTTCCGAGTAGGATACCTCCTCACCACTACACTGAGCCATGCTGACGGGACCACCAGGTTCGCTCCGACGAGGCACCGGGCCCGGATGATGGCCAGTGTCTTCTTCATGCAGCCGTGCGGGCAGATTGCCGGCAATCTCGTCTCGCTGATCACCGTCGCCGTCTGCAGACGGCAGGGCGACGCAGACCTGGCCCGCACCGTCGACATCATGTGGCGATGGGTCATCGGCATCGGGGTGGTCCCTGGCGTCATCGCGCTGCTCTTCCGCTTCGCCATCCCCGAGACGCCTCGTTTCATTCTCGAGGTTGAAGACGATCCGGTCAAAGCCGAGTTTGACGCATCCACCCTGTTCGGCGAAGCCGCAACAAAAACAATAGGAGCCGTGAGCCCGGAACTGGAGATGGGCAGTAGTTGGAGTCACATCCACCTACCGTCCAGCTCCCACGGCAGCCGTTCGTTCTATGAAGAGCCGCGGTCCCCGACCCAAACCGACCTCGCCGCGAGTCATCCCGCCACGCTCAACTCCGACTGGCACCTTGCCAAGGCGGACATCATCCAGTACTTCTGGACCGAGGGCAACTGGCGCACGCTGGCCGGCACGTCGCTCGCCTGGCTCCTCCTCGACTTCGGCTTCTACGGCATCGGACTGTCGAGTCCGCAGTTCCTGGCCAAGACCTGGGGCACGTTGAACATCAAGGGCGCGGCGCCGCCGTGGAAGACCGACGACAGCCCCAACGTAAGCGTCTACGACATGTTCATGGACACGTCGATCCACGCGATGGTCATCCTCAACGCCGGCAGCTTCCTCGGCGGGCTCCTGATGATCCTGTTCGCCTATCGGTTGAACCGGGTCGATCTCCAGAAGTACGGATTCCTGGCCCTCGCGGCTCTGTTCATCGCGCTGGGGACGATGTTCGTCACCGTGCACCAGGAAGGCCCGGTCGCGGTGGTGCTGTACATCGTCGGCCAGCTGCTGTTCAATTTCGGTACAGCTCACCTCTCCCATCTTCTACCCCTTCTATCGTCATACAGTACTAATTATTGCAGGCCCCAACGCAACGACATACATGATCCCCGCCGAGGTCTTCCCCACGCGCTACCGCGGCACCTGCCACGGCATCAGCGCGGGGGCGGGCAAGATCGGCTCGATCCTGGTGCAGGTCTTCTCGGCGTACTACAAGTTCGCCTCGATGCCGGGCGACGCGCAGACGACGCGGCACGGGCTGGTGCTGCTCGTCTTCAGCGCGTGCATGATCCTGGGCGCGGTGGTGACGCACTTCTGGATCCCCAGCGTGCAGCGGGCCGAGGGCGGGCGCAGCAAGTTCTGGGACGGCGAGACGCAGACGCTGGAGGCGCTGGCGCTGGGGCGGCGGGGGGTGCAGAGCCGGTACGCGGTGCGGTCGAGGTCGTTTCTGGGGTTGCTGTAGCTGCTGCTGCTGCTGCTAGTAGCTATTCGCCTGGTATGTATACTGTACATTACATGTTGTAGCTAGCCACCTGGGGTGTGCTTTGGAAAGTACATATCGCGCAGTGATTTTCGATAGTATACCCAACTCTAGATTCAGGAACCGGCGACTGAACAGCATGGCCTACGAACAACCCATCTGTGGTATTGTATAAACAAATGTGTCTATGAAACTACTCAAGCTGTCTGTCTGCATCGCACCCACCGCAGCATGACTCCGCTCCCATGCTGAATTCAAATGGGCCCGCACATGGCCATACCTCGACAGCCTCCGACTTTGGATTCATGTGATTGCATTGATATAAGAGCAGGAGACATTTGCATAGTATCCGGATATCTATAAGAAAAAAAAAGGCACGCATAAGACAAAGAAGGAAGGCAATAAAGAGGTGTATATCGCTTGTCGGATAGGATGCATTTAGTTGCCGACTTGAATGATAGACAAGAGACGATGAATAAAAAATAGCTAGCATAAATTTTGGAACCTATGAGATGGCAATTAGACTGATCTATCTAGAGACTGGAACGTGAAGACACATAGAAAAGAGGAGAGACGGACATCATGGGCCGAGAGGTGGATCAGGAGCGCCTCCGTCTCCGCGTCGCCGGCGGGGCGCTCGGGCCGCCGTAACGTACGTCAACCTCCCGGGGACAAGCTCCCTTGATCTCAGCACCGTCGCTTCGGACGGCCTGTTCTGCTCGACCGCCACCTCTTCCTCCTCCTCCGTCCGGCGTCTATGCGATAGGAGCGAAGAGGCCTGGACCATGGAATTCGCCTACGACCACATCCAGGAGGAGATCCTCTCCTCCAACTCCAACAACAAGACCGGAGATTCATCCACGAACAATGATACCAACAACAACCCCCGCCCCAGCATCGACCTCAGCGCCGAGTTCCAGGAGACCCTGCGCGCCTTCTCCGCCAGCCCGTGGGGCGCGCGCATCGGCGGCTTCTGGGACAACGTCCGCAAGCACGGCGAGAGCTACTACGCCGAGGCGCGGCAGGAGTACGCCGCCGCGAGCGAGGAGGCCGCGCGGGGGCTGTCGGATCTGAGGAACAGCATCGTCGGGCATACGAGGGGGTTGTCGATGGGTGTGGGGAAGGTGTTGGGTGGGGGGAATAACAATAGTAAGGAGAGCGGTGATAAGGATACGGACAAGGACGGGGAGAAGGAGAAGGATGATGGGGCTGCTACGCCTACGTCTACGTCCAAGGGAGTAGATGCTGGGGAGAAGAAGAAGGAGAAGGGAGGCGACGACGGCGAGAGCTTCATCTCCCGCTTCCGCGCAGAGGCAGCCCGACGGCTCAAGGACATCGAGAGGGCCGAGGATGCCGCGGACGAGGCTCTGATACGCTTCGGGACGAACATCCGCAACTTCCTCCGCGACGCGGTCAGCATCGCTGCTCCGGAGGACAATAACAAGACAGGAACAGGATCAAGCACCGTCCTCTTCGATAGCAAAGACAACCCCGACGGCAGCAGCAGCGGCGGCGGCAAGCGCGTCATCCATGCGACGCGCTTCGAGGCCCAGCTGCACGCCATCCACTCCAACCTGGACAGCTTCACCAAAGACCCGGACAGCCCGGAGTGGCCCGCCTTCCGGAAGGAGTTCAACGTGGATCACAAGACGTTTGGCATATCGACGGACCTGGAGATGTACCCGGAGCTGCGGCGTGCGATGGAGAAGCTGGTGCCGGAGAAGGTCGAGTATGCGGATTTCTGGGCACGATATTACTTCCTGAGACTGGTCATTGAGACGGAGGAGAAGAAGCGGCGGGAGTTGTTGAAGGGTGCGTGCTTTGCCCCCTTGCTTACCTTTATGTATTTGATTTCGATGCTAATATGCTTCACAGGAGCCTCCAACCCCGACGAAGAAGAAGTCGCCTGGGACGAGGACTCCGACTCGGACTCTGACGAGTCCCCGTCAACACCCCAGGTCAAGTCCAGCAGCAAGCAGGACGTCGCATCCTCATCCACCTCACAAGTGGATCCAGGGAAAGACACCAACAACAACAGCAGCAGCAGCAGCAGCAGCAGCAACCTCCTGAAACCCGGCGAGCCCCGCCGCTCCAACGACCAGCAGTCCCAGCCGGACAGCGAATCGAGCTACGACCTCGTCAGCGGCGCGACGAGCCGGACGCTGGGCAGCCCCAAGGAGAAGAGCCCGCCGAACACGACCAAGGCGGACGAGAGTGATGACGACTGGGAGTGAAAACTCCGCTCTAGGAGATGCAGGGGACAAGAACAACGTCCCCAGTTACTGTAAGACTCGTAGAGGCCTATGTTATCCATTAGTTCTGTTTTTGTTTCGTTTGCTTCCACATTAGCAGTGAAAGCGGTATTTATCTAACAGATCAGGGTCCGGGCGTCATGACGGTTGGCTTTTGTCTTGTCTTTTTTTTTTAAGTTTGTTATTCCTGTTCTGGGCGTTCGCGTTGCGTTCTCCGATGGGTCTCTTTACTCTGCTTGTTGACCGGTTGCTTTTGTTTTTCCTGTCTGACCGACTGACTATCTGTCCTCGCCTCCATTGCTATCAATCTGGCCGTCTGTACTGTACAGGTTTCTCCACTACTAAGGTATTCTCCGAATTGAGCCGCATCAGACCTTTCTCTCATGTCTATTCATTTATCCTAGGCAGGGCAGCTAAAGCTAAAGCTAAGCCTCCTAAAAATCATATTTGAATTAGGCAGCCAGGCTAGGCCCGGAAAAGTAACATGATCGGATCAGACAGATCACTGGAGTTGAATAAAATCAGAGTGAGTGAACTATAGATTATAGGCGCAATTGTGCAATCCCTGTTTTATTCTGCACTGGAACTCAGCAGAGAGAGATGAGGTGCGTAACTCCAGCGTAGTGGCCTTTTTTTATTATTTTGGCCTGGACTACCGTAGGATATGTGCCTAGTTGTATGTACAGTACATGTACTGTACACACAAGCAAGTTGTATCTATGGTATGGCCAAAGTGTGAGAGCAAGCTACAGATTTTTTTTGCATTGTCATTCAAGAGGTCTTGTAGAATTATTGGGCAGCCTTAGACCACCTAAGTATCTACCTGCCTGTTCCTGCATAGGTCCAGGTCCTCGGCAGCAGATGGGAGTTCTGGATATATCTATACATGCCTAAATATGGCCTGGGTCAATGTATAGTTTCGCGCCAAAAACAACAACAAAAAAACAAAAGGAATATACCGATTTCTTTATATATAAATACCTGGCTTTTTTTGTTTTCAGGAAGTAGGACTATGGTGAAACCTATATAATTATATAAAGAGTCAGTGAGGATTCCTAGAATAAGTACAGTACTCTGGGCAGGTCCAGGTCCGAGCAGGTCAAAGGAGGGATTTCAACATAAATCGGAAATCAGGTGAATACATGCTGCCCGGTGGTTCTTTTATCTTCTTCTCTCTGGAGCTGCTGCTGAGCAGTTCATCATCATTGTCATCATCATCATCATCCTCATTATTGTCCATCCATCTGCTTCGCAATAGCATATAGGTGACTACCTATATCATGACATATCATAGAACTAATCTGTTCATTCCAACTACTGGAATTTTACTCTATTCATTTGATTGATATAATTCTTTTTCAGGTTATAGTACAAGTCTGGAGCCTTCATATACGCAGGAGCTTTGAGCCTCCTCTGACCTCCTACATATATATATATATCAATTGATTGCCCTGCGCTAGATGTGAGCTGCATTTCAGCATTTCAGGTACTGCTTTTTTTTTTAAAAAAAACTGATACCACTATTGAACAAAAAAATTCATTCAACAAATATCAAAACAGATGAAACAGATGAAATGCCCCGGGATCTATAAACCAGCACATTCAAAAAAGCTAGTCAGGTCACTTTCTCTCTCTCCCCACCCTCCCCCCAAGAAAGAAGAAAACCCTAATGCAAACTGTTGAATCACTACTCATTGACTCATTCTATATTTGCAGCTGTGCCTGTGCCTGCAGGCAGTGCAAGAGAAGAATCTAACCTACTCTACTCCTTCTTCTTCTTCAGCAGCCAGTAGCTAGCGGTGAGGACAGTGCCTGTAGAGGCAATAAATAAATGAATAAATAGCCAGCGGCAGCAAAGTAGACTGTAGACATTGATATAACACATCAGGTATTCAACTGGAAAGTGGTGGACATTTTACACTAAAGATGAAGATGAACAAGGGAGCCAGCCCCATTTATGATTTGATTTAAGGGACTCTCTGAAAGAGGCCAGTAATACTATTAATTATTAAAACTGTAAACATGACACCGTCCATAAGCTTCATCCATTCATTCTCTTCAAGGGTTCAGTTCCATGCTGCTACAACCATGTCAGCAAAACAAGATGCATTAGTTACAGCGATCAATCGAGAACATATGAGATATCATCCAGATGGGTTCATGCCAATGGGATGAATCTATGCATGTATGCATGTGTATTTGGTGAGTTGTATATATTTTGGGGGTTCAAACTCTCCTCTTCCTCTACAATCTCGACGACTCGACTTGGGACACTTATCGGATGGATATTTGTCAAAAGTTCTACAGATGTGTAAGCATAGAGGCATAGGAGCTACATTTTTTTTTTCTGGTTATTTATTCGAGAAAGTTGTTTTTTTCATGACGTAGATCTCATCATACATCTATCTACATGTACATGTACACTACATACCTACATGCACAGAAAGAGAATTAATTCGTAACGTGACACACTATACCTATCCAGATGTCATTACTTATTTCTTCATTTTTTATTAGTTTATTCAGGTTTGGATGGTTCCGTTTCTCCTGCGGTATCAGAACCGCGAGCTTCCGGCTTCGTCGAGTCTGGGCGCGGACTCGTTGCTATCCCTTCGTCCGTCTCTGTCTCTGTCTCCGTGCCTGGTCCTGCTGCTGCTGTCGCAGAAGGCTGCCTGGAGAGCGGAGAGCCCCTGCGCACTCTATTATTAGTATTGTCATCTGTATATGGAGAGGGTGCTGCTCCCCTCAGCGAGGAGGGCGCTGGACGTCTCCCGCCAGGCCGGACGGGCGTAGACGAGCGAAGATGTGTGAGCGAGTCCGGAGTGCCTTCGCGCGAGCGGATTTGGAATCTCCGCTGCTGTCGACCGTCGCTTGGCGACATCGGGTAGTTGTAGTTGTATTCATCACCATCATGTGGATAATCAGCTGGAGCGTTTCCACCACCGCCACTATACTGGTAGTCCTCGCCCCGCCGCTTAAGAGGACTCTCGTCGTACGGATCCCAGCCGACCTTGCGCCGCGCCTCGGCGCGGATGCGCTGGCGGTGCTGCTCGTCGCCGCCGGCTCCGGTGGTGGAAGACTCCTCGAGGAAGAAGTTGAGGAGCTCGTCGGTGATGGAGAGGTGGGACTGCTGCTGGAACTGCTGCAGGGAGGTGAGGCGGAGGAGGGTCTCGAGGAGGGAGAGGGAGGTGCGGATGTTGTTGAAGAGGGGGTTGGAGACGGTTGTTGTTGTTGTTGTCGTCGTCGTCGTCGTCGTTGTGACGTGCTGGGACGAGGGAGGAGGGACCGAGACCTCGTGCGAGAGTGAGGCGTTGTCTGAATTGATGTTGAGCTTCGAGACCAGCTCCGGGTCGACAGAGCTCGCGCGTGACGCCCTACGCCGGGGAGGGGACGACTGCTCCGTCTCCGACTCGGAGTCAGAATCCTCGTTTTCGTCATTGTACACCTCGAACGCTATCCATTCAGGGTCCAAGTTTGGCGGCAGGCGCCAGGCTTCTGGGATCTGATTTTCAGTTACGGACGAGGAGCTGCGGGTGTGCGAAACACTCGTCCCGTTGAGCTGCGCATCGAGCTGTGCTTGTATTTCGTCTTCCTCGGAGTCTTCTCCAGCGCTAGCTTCCTCTTGTGGTTCATCCGGATAAACAAAGTCTGTCTCATCTCGCTCCAGCATTCGCCGCGGAGGGATGGCGTTGACGTCCCGTTTAAGAAGCAGCACTGGGCTGTTCGTCTCGCCCTCCGTGCTGATGTTCAGGATCTTCCCCGTATCCGCGTAGAAGATCTTGGAGATTTGGTGAATGGGAAGAATCTCCCGTATCCCAGCCATGCGGACCCCCTCGTAGGGTCCTGGTTTGGGATCGTTCTCGTCAAATTCGTGGACCCGATCATCGTCCAAATCCTCGATGATCAAGACCTGGTAGGCAAACTCGTCTGCTCTCGCCTCAGCACGAAGATGGGACGGGCGCTTCACTCCCTCTCCGGGCCCAAACGCAAGCTCCATCGGGACTCGCCGCAGTTTTACCCGCGCCTTGTGCATGACTTCCTTCCACGTCGTTTCTCGGATGCCTTCTTCGTCTTGAGGGCGAACATGGCCCGCGAAGAGCATGTACATCGTCAAGGTAAAGGTGGGCCCGACCTGCACTGGTTGGGAGGGTGACATGGAATACTGCGTGTCACACGCTGTAAGAAACGTGCTAGCTTGAAGCAAGCGGGAAGGAGACACGGTTGACGGTAGATTTGTGGACAGACTGGCACCAGAGGTTGTAATCGCAAGATTCATAAGAGGAACTGCATCCTCGATCCGATCCAGGAGTCTTTTGATGTCCTCGATAATGAGCTTGATCTCTGCGTCGTTCTGGGCCCGATATTTTGACGAGAGCCCGCCTTTCCGCATCAGTTCCTCTGACGCGGCAGCCTTGGCCAGCCGCTGGCCAAGTGACTGGATGTCCCATCTTAGAGACTTGGTGAGTGATACTGCGGATTCCAGAGAAGTGTTTCCTCGAGCAGCTCTGAAGAACGTTAGAGCCAATTCTATTGCTACCATATGGTGGTGACAGAACCCACATCAACTCGATCATATCAATGGCAGGTGAGATAACCTGTACTCTAGTTAGAGCGGGTGCAACCAGACGCCACACGCCAGAATACAGATGATTAGACTGACCCGAATCTTGCTTTGAAGCCGCTGCTGCAGCGCGATTAGCTCCTCGCGCTCTTCGCCGCTGACATTCTGTACTACAAGTTAGGTTCGAACCCTTCAGAGCATGCGGGGTAACAGAGGTTTCCACCTTGAGTAACCGGGACGACTGGCGGATGGCATAACTAGCTGTGATGGCAATCCCAGAGCTTGATAACAGTCAGTCTCAACGCGTCCTCTTGATGAGAGAGAAAAGAAAGCCATTGTCGCACCGAATAGCATAGTTCATCGCCTGCTGGGTAAGCTGCGGGTGATGGTTAATGTACAGGCCGCTCTAGATCAGCATCTAAGAAAAAGGAAGCTTACTTTCGAGAGAAACTCCTCCATGGTTGCTAACGCGCACTCGTCCTCTCCCGAGTGCGGTGGTGCAGAGGTGTCTAAGAATACCGATCCAAATGATGATGGAATTATTTACTGTCAGGCACGCTACCCCTGATTTGTGATGACTAGTTGCTTATCGATAACGGGCCACCCGCCATGGCCTGAGCACGTGCACAACGGTCACAAACATCGAAGCCGTTCAACGGACGATGACAACGAGGTCCAGACAACGAGGTCCATGTCGTTGTGCCCTAGATGTCGAGCAGGCCGGAGGAGTCATGATACGCTCACCAGGCGCCGCCACGTCCCCGCGGACAGGCGCCGCAGACGCGGGAGGCGCCCCGCGGCGGCAACGCTGCTTAGTCAGCGCCTTAGCGCGGCTGCGTGCAAAATCGGGCTGCAAGCCCCTCCTCGCGACGTCGACGTCCTCCCTCGATCTCTCCCACCACCCGCGGCATCCATCCGCTCCTTTTCTCTGCTCCTCGTGGTTGCCCGTCTGTTTGTTCTGCAGTCTGCTCACAATGGCGGACCAGACTCCGGATTCCTGGGAGGACGACCTCTCCAAGCAGACTGAAAATGTCAGCCTGAACAGCAACGCACAACCCCAGAGGTCCACGTTCCGCCCCGAGGCGGCCAGCTTCCAGCCTGGGGCCGCTCCCTTCGTCCCGGGACAGCCTTACCAGCCCTATGGAGGCTATCCTCAGTACGGCCAGTACGGACAGCAGGCCTATGGCGGTTACCCCGCCTACGACCAGCAGGCCTACGCCCAGTATGGCGCGTATGCCCAGCAGCCCGGGGCGTACAACCAGATGTACAATGCCCAGTATGGCGCCTACAACCAGAACATGGGATACCAGCAGCAGCACCAGCCGCAACAGCAACAGCCACAGCAGCAGCAGCAGCAATCGCGACAGGCTGCTCCCGCCGCTGCGCAACAACCAAAGGCTCAAGCAGCTCAGCAGGCGCCGGCTGGTTCGAAGTCTGCTTCCAACGCCAACGCTCAACCCAAGGCCAAGGTGCTCTCGATCGGCGGTGAAGGCACCTCGACCTCTGCCTCCGCCCCCAAGACGAAGGTCCTGTCGATTGGCACTCCCGCCTCCTCCTCCACCGAAACACCCGGAGACACCAAGGGCCCTGCTGCAGCTGAGGCCGGCGCCAAGGTGACCGCAGCCAAGGCCGTGGAGAAGTCGGAGAAGAAGGCAGAGCAGAAAGCCGCTGCCAGTGGCAAGGCTGCCCCCGCTGGGGGCAAGACATCCCCTGCTCCGTCGACAGGCAGATCCAGTCCTGCCCGGGGTGACGGTGCCAAGGTGGCTCGAGATGCGGATGCCGTCGCAAGGGAGCAGGCCGCCGATGTGGACGAGGCTACCCTGAAGGAAATCTACGGTGAGAAGAGAGAGCATGTGAACCTCGTCTTCATCGGACATGTCGATGCCGGCAAGTCGACGCTGGGTGGCTCCATCCTGTACGCCACTGGCATGGTTGATGAGCGGACGTTGGAGAAATACAAGAGGGACGCCAAGGAGGCTGGTCGAGAGACCTGGTACCTGTCCTGGGCCCTCGACCTGACTAACGAGGAACGAGCCAAGGGAAAGACTGTGGAGGTCGGACGCGGGTTCTTCAAGCTCACCACTCAGACTCCCGACGGCCCGGTCGAGCGAGAATTCACCATCCTGGATGCCCCAGGCCACAAGTCCTACGTGCCGAACATGATCGGTGGTGCTTCTCAGGCCGACGTGGGTGTCCTGGTCATCTCCGCACGCAAGGGCGAGTACGAAACCGGATTCGAGAGAGGCGGTCAGACTCGCGAGCACGCGCTGCTGGCCAGGAACAGTGGTGTGAGGAAGCTGGTTGTCGTGGTTAACAAGATGGACGATCCGACCGTGGAGTGGAGCAAGGCTCGATTCGACGAGTGCACAGTCAAGGTCGCCAAGTTCCTGGAAGCACTGGGATACAAGAAGGACGACCTCTTCTTCATGCCCATCTCTGCCCAGCAGACGATGGGTATCAAGGACCGGGTGCCCAAGGACCTCGTGCCGTGGTACGACGGGCCATCGCTGCTTGAGTATCTCGCCCAGATGAAGATGCCTGAGCGTAAGATCAACGCGCCGTTCATGATGCCGGTCAGTGCCAAGTATCGTGACATGGGCACCATGGTCGAGGGACGCGTGGAGTCTGGTGTCATCAAGAAGGGCGGTACCTACATCCTGATGCCCAACCGCTACGAGGTGTCCGTTGCTGCACTCTACGGCGAGACGGAGGACGAGATCCAGACCGCCTCATGCGGTGACCAGGTCCGCGTGCGTCTACGTGGTGTTGAGGAAGAGGATATCCTCCCTGGATTTGTCCTCTGCTCCCCTAAGCGTCCTGTGCACTGTGTTTCGGCCTTCGAGGCGAAGATCAGGATCCTGGAACTCAAGAGCATCCTCACGGCGGGTTTCAACTGCGTCATGCACGTGCACTCGGCCATCGAAGAGGTTACCTTTGCTGCCCTGCTGCACAAGCTTGAACCCGGCACTGGCCGGAAGAGCAAGCGGCCACCACCGTTCGCCAGCAAGGGTCAGACCATCATTGCCCGCCTGGAAGTTACCGGGCAGGCTGGAGCCATTTGTGTGGAGCGATTCGAAGACTACAACCAACTTGGACGCTTCACGCTGCGTGACCAGGTAAGACCTCCCTCATGCAAACCTTTTTTGTATATGAACATGGAGGCTGACACAATGACAGGGACAAACCATTGCTATTGGTATGATCACCAAGCTCATTACCGAGCCGAGAGAAGGCGCCGCCGCTGCTGCTACCGCCGCGTCCGCGTAGAGGCAAAACGGTGTGACGTATATGATTGCATGTACCTACAACCGCCATGATTTCGGACGGTGAAATCTCGTTTTGCGGGTTAAAAATTTATGACCCGGAAGCACGCTGGGTCTAAGCAGGGTATTCGGGGGTGATATCCACATGTTTCTATTTCGAGTGCTCATGACGATCTCCTTGTTTTTGATAGATTCATCAGTAGTCCTTTTCCCGGAAAACAAAAGGTTGTTGCTCGCAGATGACAAACAATGTATGCATTGTTGAGTAGCCCGCTCACAATCCAAGCATCATCAATTATTAAACGCCTTTACTGGGAGACCGGCCCAAATCCTATGATATATGCACAATGACCGTAATGCGAAATAAACAAAACATTCATGACAAGATTGATCGACCATCATCTCCTCCTCCTCCCGACAACCTTGGTAAATCCCTCCTCGTCCACCTCAGGCTGGACCTTCTCCCTTGGCGCGCGCGCCAACGGTGGCGCCTCATCCATGTCCACATCCATCTCCTCCCCATCCTCCTCGTCGTCGTCATCATCATCCTCATCCGAATCTTCCTGATCCTCCACCCTCTTAAACATCCTCGCCGCATCATCATCCCGACCCGCCCCTCCCTTCTTCCTCCTCTCCTCCTTCTCCTTCCACGCCTCCCACATCGCCTGGACCTGTTCAAACTCATTCCGCGCCACCTGCGCCCGCAGCTCCATGATCTGCTTCGCGACCTCCTCGGCACTGCCGTCGTCGACGACGACGTCGAACTCGTCGTTCATGACCTGGACCAGCACGTCCTCGAGGTCCTCGGCGTCGGTGTCGGGCCGGTCCTGGAGCAGGTCGGAGATGGCGCCGCAGAGCCAGTCGCGCTTGTCGGCGGACGTGGGGCCGCCCCAGGAGGACTGCACGGCGAGCGTGAGGGCGGGCCAGTTGTGCAGGGCGAGGGTGATGCCAAGGTCGAGCTTGGATTGTTGCTCGGGGGTGAGAGTGATCGCTGTCGTTGTCGTTTGTTCGGTCATGGTCATGGTTTAGGTCCGTATGTTTTAACGGAGGTATGTAGGTAAGTAGTTAGGTATGCAGGTCAGGTAGTCTGCGCGACTTGAAGGAAGAGATGGAGGTGAAGAAGACAAAGGTTCCCGCCCCGCGCGTTCTTGTTTTCCTTCAGATCGGTGCGTTCGCGACCGTGGTTCGGCGAACGAGTTCGACAGTCAGTCAAGGGGGAAAGAAAATAAATGATAAAAATCAAAGAGCGCGATGTAGCAAGAGCGTCTCCGCGACGAATTGGTGGTTCAAGACAGAGAGAGCGCTCCGCGGGGCTGGCCCGTTGTTGTTGGAGGATGAGTTGAGAGTTTTGAGAAAAAGTTTTGGTTGGAGCTATCTATCTACGGAGTTCAGGTACTGTACAGTCCGCTATCGAGCGCTGTGGTGCGGGACTCGATCGTTCTGTTTTCAAGTTGCTTAAGAATTTGCAAACGACCGCTGTTTCTTATTCAATTATCAACATCAATTAATTGATAGCAGTAGTCTACATTTCCCGTTTTCGATCCCCCTGTCCACTGATACACGTGCCGCCGATAATCGTGCGATAAGGGTTTTTGATCCTTGATTTTTCTGCCGTCGACGCTTCACCGCCTTGGAGTTCGTCATGTGATTCTTAGAGCTCCCAATGTCACGTGAGCACGGACCATAATGTTGGTCGTCCAGTGTTGGCCTCAGGAACTTCCAATGTCCGCTAATTATTTAATTTCTCTATTCTCACTGCATGCCATTTACTGGGAGACTTTTGACAAATCTACAATCTGTGATACTGTTTCATGTATGTGGAGTCTACGGTGATCTCGATTTGGCACCAAATAAGATTCTCAATGAACAGACAGAGCGCGCAAGTGTGCCCATGGATCTACACCTCAAGGGTTCAGAGGGCCATTCTGGAGAAGTTAACTACCATTTACCTATCGAATATAATAGGTGACCTACAGAGGTAATGGGAGTTCTCCATTTATTGAACAATACGAGATCTCCTCGATTGGAAGTAGCTGAAATTTGAGGCTTTCACAAGGACTTGTCCCGGCAGATAGACAAGACACGAGGCTACCTTAGGTATATACCTATAGTAGTTCCGGGGAAAATGCAGCGCAGATGCAGTTTCCACCCCCGGATGGGAGCATGGCATCTTTATTTCCTTCATGAGATTAAGAAGGGAGCAGGTGAGAGCATGCAGTATGACAGAGACAGTTTTCTGGGCCAACACTGCCCTTGGCTTATATATAGTTTCCCTGGCTTCAAGATCCTAGAGCATGTCACCGGGCCATGAGACTTTTCTCCTGTCCGGTAGTCTTCTGCTTAAATACGCCAGAAAAGGCTGAATGATCCAGCAAGAAAGAAAGCATTATGCTTTTAAACATCCTGAGACCCAAGCCCAAATCAATGAATGCGGGTGCCAGCCCGTCCCTTGTGTCTACACCGCCTAACCATCTAAGCCCCATTGACCTTCGCAGCGCCGTTCACCTTGATCTTCTGATGGCTGAGATCGCGCCGATGCTTGAATTCCTCCGTGATTTCCTCTAGGCAACCAGCGGCCGCCGCAAAGAAGCCTAGAAACGTCTTGCTGGGAGCAAGCACCCTGCTCAGATATTCGGGATGGAACTGCACACCAACATACCACTTGTGGTCCTTCAGCTCAATAATCTCCATACGCTCGCCCTTTTCATCCTTCCCTACAAAGGTCAGGCCACCCTTCTCTAGTGTTTCCACCATCTTGGGGTTGACCTCGTAGCGATGTCTGTGTCTTTCCCAGATCTCCTTCTTATCCCCGTACAGCTTTCGCAGACGGGACCACTCCGTTCCGGGTTGGAAGACAGTGGGACGCTTGCCAAGACGCATCGTCCCTCCCATCTTCTCCTTATCGATCTCTGGCATATAGACGATGACGGGCTCTGGGCACTGTTTATCAAATTCCTCACTGTCGGCGTTGTTGATGCCGCAAACATTGCGAGCATACTCAATCACGGCTAGCTGCATACCCAGGCAGACGCCCAGATAAGGAATATTGTTAGTGCGGGCCCAGTGTGCAGCTTTTATCATTCCCTCTGTTCCCCGATGACCAAATCCACCAGGTACAAGAATTCCGTCCGCAATGCAGACGGAATGCCATGCTTTATGGTACTCGGCCGGCGACGTCTCCTGAGTAGCATCTTCTAGGGAAGAGGCATCAACCCAGATAAGGTCAAGCTTTTTCTTGCAATGCATAGCTGCATGTTCCAGCGCCTTGATGACACTCATATAAGAATCCTTGAGACTTGTATATTTGCCAACAATGGCAATAGACACAGTATCAAGCACATGGTCCTGAGCTGTTGCCAGGCCTTTCCATTCCTGCCAAGTGGCGATGCCCTGTTCCACAAGCTTTGGAGACTTCTTGATGGAATCCAGCTGAAGAATGCGGCCTATGGTGGAGAGGAGGCCCTGCTTCTCGAGAAGTACGGGCACCTGATAGGTGGTTGAGACGTCATGGACCATAATGACTTGGTCTCGTTCTACTTGGCATGCGTTGGCGATTTTATTGATTGTTTGCTCTTCGAGGGGTCTCTCGCAACGGCAAGCAATCTAGGAAGGGGATCAGCGGGACGACCGTCCGAGACAGCGGAAACGGCGAGAATTGTTGGGGGGGGGGGGGGGGGAACTACCAAATCTGGGCTGAGACCAGCGCTTCTGACATCACTAATGGCCCTCTGAGTTGGTTTGGTCTTTTGCTCGCCGTGGCTGCCCGGCGGCATAACAGGAACATAGGATACATGGATCTGGAGGAAATTTCCCTTTCCAGCTCGTAGCTGGAGTTGGCGCATGGATTCAATGAAAACCATTGACTCAACATCGCCAACTGTGCCCCCAAGTTCTATAATGCAGACATCAGGCTCCTCCTGGGAGTCGTCAACAGGAATCCTGGCCACTCGTTCGATCCAGTCTTGAACGGCATTGGTCAGGTGAGGCACAATCTGGACCGTCTTCCCAAGGTAGTCACCCCGGCGCTCGCGCTCGATGACATGCAGGTAGATTTTGCCCGTGGTGATGTTATTCTCGCGCGTCAGGGTGATATTGAGGTAGCGCTCATAGTTGCCCAGATCTAGATCGACCTCGCCGCCGTCATCTAGCACGTAAACCTCCCCATGTCTGGAAAGCAAGGCAAAGGGTCAACTTGTGATCAGGTCAGGGAAGAGGGGACAATGGTGGCACGAACTCGGTCGGAGCCATTGTTCCAGCATCGACGTTCATGTACGGGTCAATCTTGATGCTGGTGACCTTGAGGCCAAGAGTTTTCAGCAGCAGACCGGTGCTGGAGGCGATGATGCCTTTCCCGACGCCGGAGATGACGCCTGCACGACGGATTAGCCAAGAGATAAGACCATCGGAAGACTACCAGGACGCGACCGAATTGCGACTTACCTCCTGAGACTAGAACGTACTTCATCTTCCCAGCTGAAAAACGAACGTGAACGGCGAATAAACAATAACAAACGCTGGATGCCCCCTGGCTGAGCCAGG
>Ga0207748_1000231_pt1 | contig 51725 bp, 64 predicted proteins | sample HigsolmetaGSP13D_FD_184841 | JGI IMG/M metagenome (GOLD analysis project Ga0207748, IMG submission 184841) | High solid enriched microbial communities from the Joint BioEnergy Institute, USA - SP1-3-D (SPAdes) | ecosystem: Engineered > Bioreactor > SSF (Solid state fermentation) > Aerobic >...
AAAAAATTGATGGGATTTGGTGGGAAAAATCAGTATTTTGGTGGTTTGGAGGGCTTCGGGTACAAAAGTTGCAATTTTTTGAGGTTTTGATGTGCCAAGACTGCACCAAATTTTGCATACGCTAAATACATGCATAGCTAGTCACAACATGACATGTCTATTTTACTCTCAAACCGATTCCAATCTAATCCGAGAACCCTTCCCATTCCTCCTCCTCCTCCTCATGAGCCTCGTCTTTTTCTTCGTTATCATTCTTATCATCTCCTGCTGCCGCCGCAGGATCCCGCACAAACCCCACGACAAAGAACCCGCCAGTCCCCTGCTCGTCGCCGGGCCAGCACCGGAGACACGCGTCAAGCTCTTCGTCTGACAAGTCCACTGCAGCAGCAGCACCGTTCTGGGCATTCCCATTCCCATTCCCATTCAAGCTTGCCGGCGCTCGCCCGCGATCTGCATCGCTTCGAACACCTCGATACCTCCACTCCCGCAGACCAGCAGGCTGCTCCTCCCGCCGCAGGACGCGCCACCCGCGCTGCCTCGCAACGTCCGAAGCCAGGACGCGCGCGGTGACGGACTCGTTCTCGAGGACGTGCACGGAGCAGGTGCTGTACGTGACGCGCGTGGCGGCGGGGAAGCGCAGCGCATGCTCCACGATGCGAGTCTGCAGGTTCGACAGCTTGGTGAGACGGGCGATATCTACCTTTTCATCTTTGGTTTCTTCAGCTTCTTCATCCTGTCCGGATGGGCCAGATTTCGAACCAGGCAAGGGATCATCGTCCCGTCGCTTACGCTTCTTCCCCCGGGGTTGTCCTGCTGCGGACTTCGCTGCACCCGGCTTGACCGGCAGCGCAAGCACAGGCACGTCGTCGCGCCCGATGATGCCGCTGCCCGAGCAGCTCGGGTCGAGGAGGAGGCCCGTGACGTTCGCGAAGCGCGGGTCCGCCGGGTCTAGCGCGAGGAAGTCCTGTCCGGCCAGGACGGTGACGACGTCCGCGCCGGCCTGCGCGACCATCTTCTTTAGCGTCTTGGACCGCTCGGGGGAGGCGTCCATGGAGAAGATCTTCACCTCTCGTCGGTCCGACCGATCCGTAGATTTCTGCTGGTGTAGCAGCGACGCCAGATGCGTCGTCTTGTTCCCCGGCGCGGCGCACCCGTCAATCAGGTCCCCGGACCACTGCTGCTCGCCAAGGAGTAAATACGCCGGAAGGCACGACGCCTTGTCCTGTAGAATAATCTCCCCATTCTTATACGCCTGCGAGGTCGTCAGGTCGACCCCTGGCGGGACAGCAAGCAGATCCGGCACCGTCTCATCGAGATACAGCACCCTCTTCTCCCGCTCATCGTCATCGTCGTCGGTATCCAGCTCCGCGAGCGACTGTACCCGACGATACCCTGCAAACGTGTTCCTCAACTGCTCCCCCAGCGTCGTCCGGAGGTTATTCACCCGCACCCACCGGGGATACAGCGCCCGCTCCCCCTGCTGGGCCTTCTTCTCGCGGGCCACAGCAGCCCGCAGCGCCTCGACGGAGGCGCAGCCGCGGCGCACGCGGGCCTTGACGAACTCAGCTTTTAGTCTCGTTTTATGTCTCTCGATCGCCTGGCGCAGGGGATGGTTCGCAGGCGCGGCGATGCCGTCGCGGGCGAGGAGGAGGTCATGGACCAGAAGCAGCGCGAGGAGGGGGGTCAGCTATCTCCGTGATGCTTGGTCAGTCAGTAGGTAGACATCGTCGAGCAGAGAAAAGGAAAAAGACGACAAACCTTCGGCTCCTGCCGCAGGAGATCCGCATTCTCAATGACCTCTTTGAGCACGACGTCCCATTTCGAGGCCTCGCCGACGAGCGCGACGACCTGCGCGGGCGACGCGCGCAGGCGGCTGCTGTAAACGCGCGCCTTGAAGGAGCCGCCGGCGGCGGGGGCGGCGAGGGCGGCGGCGGCGTCGAGGTAGAGGGACATGACGCCTGAAGCGTGCGATGGAGAGGATAAGGGATTATCTTTGGACGATGGAGATCGAGATCGGAGAGATCTTGGTTTGGTGGAGGGGTGTTTGCGCTGTTTGCTCGAGATGGACGGATCGATAGCAGGGGCCATCGCCCCTCTCCAGTTAATAAGGATCAATTGATTTCTTCTGTGGAGTAATCCAGGGCTCGTGCTCGTGCTCGTGGCACAGACATGGCCATACTATTCCAATTGACTCGGTCGTTGAGACATCGTTGGTTCCAATTTGTTGTCCACCTCCCAAACCCCAGTCCTTTTCTTTCTCTCCGCCCGCACTCCGCATCCCTATCAGATACACCACATCCACACGTATATCATATGCATACACATCCTACCACCGCAAAGATCAATCCAACAGAGCAATAATGTCCTCCCTCCCTCCAAACCTCCACCTGCACCAGCACCCCCCTCCCGGCCCCTCCGTCAAACTGACCTACCCGACGCCCTCGAACCCCAACCCGCCCTCCAACCCGCCGCTCCTCACCGACGCCCTGCGCGTGCGGCACGCCGTCTTCGTCGAGGAGCAGGGCTGCAGCGCGGACAACGAGCTGGACGCGGACGACGGCCGGAGCTGGCATTGGGTCTTGTACCTCTCTTCGTCTCCCTCGGGATCTCACGGGGAGGGTGATGGCCAGGGCCATCACGCCCCGAATGAAAGAGAAGAAGGAGGGAAGGTTCCGATAGGGGTAATCAGACTCGTCCCCCCGCCACATGCGCCTCATGAATCCCTCACACACCCCGAAAGCACATCCTCGTCGTCACCGAAATATGATCTGGACCACGAACCACACATCAAGCTCACCCGCATCGCCGTCCTGCCCGCGTACCGCGGACAAGGCCTCGCGCGGAAGCTGGTCGAGGCGGCGCTGGAGTGGGCCGCACAGCATCCCGAGGAGATCGACGCGGCGTATGACAGGGTCCTGCAGGAACGGACGCAGGGACAGACGCAGGGACAGACGCAGGGGAAAACGAAGAGATGGACCGGGCTGGCGCTCGTGCACGCGCAGGTGGCCGTCGAGGGCATGTACGCGAAACTCGGGTTCGTCACGGACGCAGGGCTGGGGCGCTGGCTCGAGGAGGGCATCGAGCACGTCGGCATGTGGCGGCGCGTGCCGGTGCGGCCGTGATTGCAACATTGTTCCCTGAGGGACGGAGGTGAATGGATGGAGGTGGTGTCAGGGACGTCTGTATACGAGAGAACCTACAACACATCCTCAAGCAGCCTGCCGGCTGCACACCTGCATACCCGTCGGATTCGAAATACGCGAGGACCCTGTACAGTACATACATAAGACATGACATTGTTCTTCCGAGATCCTATCCACAGATACCCTCATTAACGCGGTGCATGTACATATCACATCGATACCAAGTGCAAAGACGGGTATAACCCCGCCCGACAAACGCCGTACGGGAAGAATGAAAACAATCTAGACCAGACAGATCCGAACCCAAACCGGCCATCCCAACGCCGAACGATGGCCAGCGAAAATGGCCAGACAGAAACAAACACAAGATAGCCCAGATGACGCCGTACCAGCTCCAAGCCAAGTCTAGCGGAAGATCACATCTAAATCCGAGCCGGGACGCAGATTAGGCCGGAGATAATACACTCGCTAAACCGGACGCCCCCCCGGGGGGGGAATCATAACGAAGAACGAAGACAGCCTCCCAAGTGATGCGAAAGACCGTAGCAGCAAAGTAAAAAAAAGGTGTTTAAAAGGTACTCCAGTTCCAGTCGCGCGGCACGCTGGCGGCAATGTCGGACTGGCCGCCCAGGGACTGGGACAGCGGGCACCGCGAGCCGTCGTCCCGCGACAGGTCCGAGGCGTCCGACACGAGGGTGGGCGTGGAGGCGTTGCTGTTCCGCTCCATCTGCGCGTCCAGCTGGCTCTGGATGACGCTGAGGCGCTCGAGGCGGGCCTGGTCCCAGCGCAGGTAGGCGCGGTAGCACTGGTCGCAGGCGCGCGAGGGCACGCCGTCCGGGTGGAAGCGCGCGTGCTGGTCGAGCGGCACGAGGTAGGGGGTGTGCGAAGCGCAGAAGACGTGGCCGCAGTGGCGGCAGTGGTGCCGACGCAGGAAGAGGCCGAAGAAGGAGCGGCAGGTGGGCGAGTCGCAGGTCGGGGAGGCCGAGTCGGCCTGGAGCAGCCCCGTCAGCAAAGAAATGCGTAGACCAAGGACTGCACCGATCACGCGAGGAGCAAGACGGAGCACGTAATCCGGGGGAAAATGGATGCCATCCGGACCAGAGACCAGGATATATTATATCATATCCGGACGGCTCGACACGGAAAAAAAGGGAGACGACTCACCTTCCAGTGCTCTCGCGTGGGCAGGCCGGTGACCTCGCCCAGGTGCTCCGTCCGCAGCCACTCCTCCTCGGCCAGGCGGCTGAAGCCGCTGCGCGTGGAGGAGCGGCTGATGGGCTCGTTCAGGTCGAGGGAGCCGTCGACGCTGCGGGGCGGGGAGGGCGGCGAGGCCTTGGACCTGCGCTCTGTCGGGCGCAGGGCGGCGGGCACGTACAGCGGCGCCTTGGGCGGCCGCAGCTGGCGCGACGGTAGGGGCAGCTGGGGGAGGCGCGGCGACGTGGGCGAGTTGGTGGAGGGGGTGGTGGTCGCGGAGCTGGCGGGCGACGGGTGGCCGTAGACGGTCGTGTGGGCCATGGTCACTGGTCTCGCCTGTCTGAGGAGAGGAGAGGAGATGAGATGGGCGGAGAGGGGAGGAGAGGAGAGGAGAGGAGAGCGGAGAGATGATAAGACGAGGGGAGAGACGTCACGACGATGGCCGGGAGATAGAGGCCGCAGGTCGTCGCGAGGGGTGGACGACGGGCGAGGCCAGGGGAACGCCGGGCTCAAGTAGACGACGGGGCCGAGGCGGGCGCGGGTCCGAGGCGAGGTGGAGCTGGGGCCGGGCAGCGGGCCGGGCGTGACGAGATGGAGATGGACGACGGGCTGATGGAGAAGAGGGAAAGGAGGGACAAGAGCAAGGACGAGAAGACAGATGGATGAAAGGAGACCGGGAGCGGAGGGAGACAGAGGGAGACAGAGGGATGGCCAGGAGAAAAGGGGACGGCCCGGGAGGCTCTGAAGGGCTTCCCGTTTGGGCCAGACCCCCGGGATCCTTGCGCCGGCAGCGGTTCGACAGAGGATGTCTCCGGACCGCCTGCTGCTGTCTGCTGCTCTCTACCGCCATGCTTCGACACTTCCTCTGCATCGGTATATCGACAGACACGCGGTGCATCGGGATGGCAGCCTCTGGCCTTGACAGACGGCCCCCCGACGCCGTCCACCGTAAGCGAGGCGATGCTACGGCAGCACTCTCTTTTTTTTATTTTTTTTTTTTTTTTTTTTTTTTTTTCTTTCTTCTCTCCTCGCTGTTCTCTCTCGGGATAGATCGACCTGCATGCTGACGTCGGGATCAGCGTCGCGGTATCAGATCTTTCCCTCTGGAGTTTTCAAGACCGCGCGACAGCCTTCCCGTTGGGGCAGCTCGACCAGGCCACCGGCCCACCGTGAGGCCACGTCGCATCTTATCTAATCTTCTCTCTGTCACTCTATATTCTTCAAGACCGCTGACCGCCTCCTTATCTGCCATCGTCTCGCGCTTCCCCGGATCGTCTCCAGACCGCTGCTCGACACATCGACGTGTCTAGACGTACATGCATCCTGTCCGCCTGCGCCGCGCAGCGAGAGGACGCCGGCCACCTGCAGCCCTCGCATTGCTTATCGCCGGCCGGTCATTGGCCCGCACCGCCGTGCGCGCGCTGGTTGGCTGGCCGCGCGGCGCCCGGCGCCCTGCCGAGGCCGTCGGTTCCTGCCTCGCCCCGGCCTCAGGCTCTCCGCGCACCGGCACGGAACAACCCGCCGCCGTGGGCGAGGTTTAATGAAGCGCCTCCCTCGCTGGAGGCTAGCCGGCGCCTCCCCGCGCCATGTGGATTCCGTTACGGCATCGCGCCCCCTCGCGTTCATGCTTTTTCTCTTTCCTTTTTTCCTGTCTTTTTTCTCTGCGGGAAGTTTTTCCTCTACAAGGTTAGACGACGACGTCAGAGGCGCTGCCCCCCCTCCTCCCCCCATCCCGAACAGAGCCCGGAGCCGCATCCAGACGCCTCTCCCGCGTCCGTGCTCCTCAACATCCTCTGCCGCACGGTCACCCCCTGATCCGTGAGCCCGCGGCCAGCGACTCGGGCCCGGACGGCGGGGACCTCGTGCGGTCGGACGGGGCAGGGGCCAGCTGAAGATGCATGTCCGGAGGACATGGAGGACGGAGATAGATCGGGCGCCGGCATATTCCCGGCATCCCCGATCATCACGTGCCCTGCCGATCCGCTGACTAAGCCATCTCCCCGCTTCCGCATGCGGCCGTCGCATCCGTGCCTCTCCATCCGTAGACCACATCGTGCCATCTGCGCAGGCAGCACGTCCGGACACGAATCACATCCCCCGATCCATCCTCTTCAGAGGTGCCGAGTAGCATCCATATTCATGCGAAGCTAGCGAGCGAGCTATCTGTCTCCAACCAGAGCCCCCGCTTGTGACTCGACTACATCCCATGGACAATAATAACATCCAACCAGAACCTCCGTCCCTTCTCCGACCACCTCACGCTGCGCAGCGTCCTCGAGAACCGCTGGTCCGCCGCACCAGAGACCCCTCCCCTCTGCAGGAACGGGAACAGGCACGCCCGCTCCATCTCATCATCCAGCCCCGCCTCGGTCCCTCGATTGGAAGAAAATCAAGCGTGTAAGATATCTAGCAAAACTGGATTCACGATCCGAAAGGACGGTAGATTGCTTAAGAAAAATCGATAATATCATCATCTACAGCCGCGTCGCGCAGCCGTGGATCCTGCTCCTCAAGCTCGATTTGGTCGACACGCAGCGGAGCACGAGCATGAACATGGCGGCCGCGCAGGGAGGGCTCGTGATTAACCTGCTTCTGCATCGTTCTTTCCTCTGCATCTGCGTCTGCCGAGGCGGGCTAGGGATGATGAGCTGGTGTGTGTAACGACAGGCCGAGATGACTAGACCAAGGGGTCGTTGGTTTATCTTGAGAACAGAAAACAAGGGAGTGAGCAATGTAATAGTAGAACAAGCCTGTGTGACTAGCACGTCTATATGACAGGTTGCTGTGTGCGTGACCTCCTTCCTAGTCCGTAACAGTGTGTTGTGTTGCAGGCGGGGGATGGTCTGTCTGCTATACTCCTCCTCTTAATCTCTGTCCGTCACGATATAGTTATTATTTTTTTAATAAAAAAATTCCGACTGATTCCTTTTGGTTTTGGTCCTATTTCATTTAATAGACAGATTTTATCTTCCAAAATGTTCTTTTCAAGAGATCAAATGAGGATCCTTCATTAACAGAATACATACATACATACATATATATATATATATATATATATATACATCTCTAACAGAGCCATATATGTACGTATATATCTTGTCCCAGTCTAGATTCAAGCATATAGGATCCTGCGGCGGACTACTGCAGGAAGGAGAGGTAAGTTGTCTAAGACCCACCCACCGAATCCTACAATCTGTCTTTTAGCGGTATCAGCAGGGCGACGAGCTAGATCAGATGAGGCATCGATATAGCTTTCCTGGTAGATATATATATATATATATACATATATAGAGATTATGGATTCGCTTGTTTCATGCTTGATGCATGCTGAGGAAAGGAACGAACGGACGGGAGGTGATCCCCCGGGAAGCCTCGGGGAGGCGCGTGGGAAGATGGGGTGTGATATGATAGATAAGGCTCGGATCAGTACCCCGTACAGGGTACGTACAGAGGATATTGGAAAATGCATAATATAGATGACGTCCTGCCGATATCTAGATACGACACCTAAGAACATCGGATCCCGCAAACATCGCTTCCACATCCAACACCACGGCAGAAAAGCTGTTTAGAAACCCTCCTTCAGCGTCACGATGCGGTTCAGCACGACCTTGTCCTCGGTCGTGTCCGGGTCCATGGCAAAGTATGCCACGCGCATCGCCTGGAACCGCACGCTCTCCGGCCCCGGCGCCCGCGGGCTGTCCTTGCGCTCGCCCTCCTCCGCCGGCCACGGCGCGCGCCGCCGGATTTCGTGGAAGCCGATCTCCAGCGTCGCGTTCGCATACACGTCCTCCGAGTGCGGATTGATGTCGTTGAGGAAGTTGCCCGACGGGTGCGCCGACGGGTTAGCCGACTGGAACAGCGGGTGGAACAGCCGCGCCTCCGCCCGCACGGGGCTGCCGTGCGCCGGCGAGTCGGCCACCCACTGGATGAACCTGGTTGTCATCCGCATCCTCAGCATCCTGAACGACAGGCGAGACCAGACCGGGGAAGGATGGAAGCTACTTACGCCTTCGGCTTCTTCGGCGCGGAGCCGTCCTCCGGCTTGTCGTACCGCGCGTGCACGACCGTCACCAGCCCCGTCGCGGGATCCTTCTCGTACGACGTCGCCACGATCGGGTACGGCACCTTCAGCAGGCCCACCGACTTGCCCGGCGCCAGGCGGAAGTAGTCCGGCGAGTCCTCCTCGCGGAAGTCGCTGCGGTCGATGTACACGCGCTTGGTGAACGGCAGCTGGTGCGACTGCGATTGTCAGCTCTCTATGCCTCACCATCTGAGGATCAACATGTACGTACGCCAAAAGAGGGGTCCTTGGGCGAGAACGGCTGCTCGACCATCTCCAGGTGGTCGTCGGGCAGGTTGTCGATGATGACCAGGATCGGGTCCAGCACCATCATCAGCCGCGGCACGCTGAACTCCAGGTACTGGCGGATGGCCTGCTCGAACCGCGCGATCTCGATGTTGGTCACGTTCTTCGTGACACCCAGGTCGTTGACGAACGCGAGGATCGCCCCGGGAGGGACACCGCGGCGGCGCAGCGCGATCAGCGTGTACAGACGCGGGTCGTCCCAGCCCCGGACATACTTGCCTGCCACCAGCTGGTTGAGCTTGCGCTTCGAGAGCACGGTGCCGGTCAGGTTCAGGCGGCCGTACTCCCGCTGCATCGGCTTGTAGACCTCTAGTTTATCACACAGCCACTCGTACGACTCCCGGGAGAGCTCGAACTCGGTCGTGCACAGCGAGTGGGTAATATTCTCGAAGGAATCACACAGACAGTGAGTGAAGTCGTAGGTTGGGTAGATCCTCCACTTGTTGCCCGTCCGGAAGTGTTCGTTCTCCTCCAGGATCCGGTATGCCGCCAGATCCCACATCTGCGGGTTCGGGTTCTGCAGGTCCTGCTTCATGCGCAGATGGGCCTCCTTGGGCTTGTACTTGCCGTCCCGCATCGCCCGGAACTCGGCGAGCGACTCCTCAATGGGCCGGTCGCGGTGCGGACAAGCATATCGAGGGTTGCCCTTGTCCTTGCCTCCGCCTCTCTGGGCTTCGATCTCGGCCTCTGCTCCACATTAGTCCCCTGGACTCCGCCAGCGTCTCAGGAGTGTACATACTCGAACAGTGGCAGACGTAGGCGCCATCCTTCTTGATCAGCTCTTCCGCGAGCTCGTACAGCCGGTCGAAGTGGTCGCTCGAGTGGGTGATCGCCACCGGCTTGAAGCCCAGCCACTCGACGATATCCTTGATGGACTCGAAGTACTCCTGCTTCTCGCCAGACGGGTTCGTGTCATCGTACCGCAGATAGCAGATTCCGCCGTGGTATCGCGCGAACCCGAAGTTCACCGCAATCGCTTTGGCGTGGCCGATGCTACAACAAAACCCGGTCAGTAAGTCATGTCCGCGCGGCGGGTCCGTGTGATACTTGCTGTAGATAGCCGTTGGGCTCCGGCGGAAAGCGCGTCACGACCTTCTCGGACGGTTTCTCCTGGTAAACGTCTGCCAGGAAGCCGACCTTGAACATGGCGTTGGGGTCGTTGGGCGCGGGCGCTTCCTTCTTCGGTTTGGGCTGGGCCGGGCCCTTTGGAGGGTTGGGCTTCTTCTCCTTGGGCTGCTTGGGAGGCTTTGCCTCCTTCGGCCGCTCAGGCAGGGTCTTCTGCTCGACGGGGGGCTCCATGGTGCGCTGCCAGGAAACTGAGCAGACGGGCGGAGCGCAGCTGGATGTCAGAAGGGCTATATAAGAGAGCGGCGGGATGAGTCACGCGGGTCACAAGGGTCCAGAAGGGTCTCAAGGGAGCTCCAAGTGAGACAGCAAATCGATAGTCGACCAGCGCGAGCGCAGGAGCCCTCAGGTGGCCGTGGCGCTCTGGAACTTTTGCAGGAAAAGAAACAAGACGGCGCGGGGCGGGAACGTGGTGGGGAGCGGCCTGATCTCGCGGGCGATAAGATAACGGGCCAGCGCGTGCGGTCCAGCTCCGCCGGCCTCGAAGCTTGTTCGCCATCAGATCGCCACTCCCTCCATCAAGGCTCGCGTCCTTGCCCGTGGTAGTAGGAGCATCTGAACAGGAAGCCATCAGACAGAACGATCACTCGGAAATACCGCCAACTGTCTCCGTGATGCTTGCACAATATCGAAGATATCCATAGGAGAAGAGGTCACCATGCATCGATCATCCTATATAGAGCATGGTGTTAGGACTTTAATATCGAATAGAACATGATTTGGCACCGGAAGTGACACTGCATGGTCAAGAATATAAAACTGATCAAGATCAGTTTCACTGACAGAAATACAGTACATCCACAAACTGTTGCGCAAAAAAATGGCAATGCTACCTGTTTGTCCTGCCAGTTTTTGATCTTATGCACTTCAACACAATCCAATTCCACAGGCGACCTGGTATATGTCGTGGACTTCTCTGCCGTGCTCTTACCATGTTCCTTTTCCTCCATAAAGGCGTCGATCGAACATACGCCAAGGGACCCTTGGAGCAAGCCGAACCTCATGCAAGGCCAGACAACACGTTCCCTCTCATTATGATGGAGTCTTGCATGAGATATGAACCCACTGACACAGGACTCTGTAATAAGAGAGTCTCAGCTCCTAGCACAGGATGCTATAGGCCACACATCTTTCATAAAAGTCAAAGAAAAAAAAAGGCATTGTCCCGGGATGAGCTGCCTAACTTAATCTGTCGGACCTCATGAGGTGCATACACAAAATATGACTACAAGACTGATTGTGGAATGACATTTCATTTGCCGCTGCGAATATAGAAATCAGGAGTCGGGCACTCTTGAATGTCAAGGGCTGTCACTGTCAACTGCAGACTGTGAGAAAGAGGAGAAAAAAAAGTATACTTCATGTCGCAGCCGTTAGAATGGGACAAGTACCACTGCCTCCAAACTGTTCGTATGAGCCTTATCTTACCCCCGGTCGAGTATTGCTAGTGGCGTTAGATTCGATGATGCATTGGAAACTTGCAGACTACCGCAATGTCAACGGCAACTAGAGGGCACGAGAAGCTTTGAACGGCAGTTCGACTCATATTACCAGGGCTAACGCATGGTGTCTCTTCTCGTCTACGGGCCTTTGACTCCAGGTTCAGAAACCGTGAACTCATTAGCAGTCCTATAGCTGTACATGTCCCAAGTGCAGCAAGACCTTTGGGAGCAAGGCAAGGGTGCATGTTACACCAGAGCTATTTCCATCTATTTTCAATCTATGTCACTGCTAAACCTCGAGTGTGGGAGTTAAGATCATGCATTTCATTCGTACAGCACATTCTCGTCCGTGCCCCGTGATGTTCCCAAGAAGATTATTCTCCAAGGCCACAGGCAGACTAACCATACACGAATGGCAATTATTAAGTACTGAACAACATGGTTGGTTCTGCACACTTCTCGATTTTAGCAATTCGATTTGAGGACGCTCTGCTGTCCGCGTTGTTCGTCACTTCCATCTCGACTACGACTTTTTGCTATGCTGGGATATATCCCATTAACCTGGGCAGAATGCATTCCACTTCTCCCTCTTCATCCAGAGCATGCGCAATCCAGGAGCCGGTCTCTGGATCGATATCTTCATAGCACAGAACTTGATAGAGCTGGGTGCCTTCTACGATGGCCTGTCTGATCTGGTTGAACCTGCCGCTCTCGCTGCCTCTGTTCTTGTCCTGACTGGAGGAGGCATCTTTCGATACAGGGGGTGGAAACTGAGACATCTCGGATAATATCCAAGGACAGGCAGAGTGGAAGCATCAAATCAACACGAAATCCCTGAGTACCTCATGTATCGAGGTGTTCTGTCTTGGTAGAAAAGAGAGACTGCATGCGACCGCTGGAGAGAAGATCATGATGAATTCCTGCCTACATCGTCCAGGTACGGGACACAACGTTCCATGGCCGGTAGCCCTCTGAGCGCCTCCCCCGCGCCTGGGAGCTTGACCGTGTCCAAGCGACGGACTGGAAGTGAGATCCGTCGAGACGAAGCCGAGGAAGCACAGAGCTGGGAAGATCGACAGCTCGTCGGCCCGCGCGCCCGTCGCACCTGGGGATCCCCGCACCACCGGCTCGGCCCCGCGCCAGATCGCCCAGATGCTCCAGCAGCAGAGCAGACCACCGTCCACGGACGACAAGGACGTCGTCTAGGCATCTCCAGCCTCGGTTGCGCTGCTCCTGTTCGCTGCGGGCCGCCATCCGTCTCCTCTGGCGCATGTGAGACGCGTCTCACCGACCCTGGACAGTGGACACCCTGGAGTCACGGCCTGAAAAGGTCTCGACGAGCGTCCTCGCGGTGAATCGATAATCTGATATCTCAGTTTGACTGCCGCTGCGCCTTCCGTGCTGCGAGGGTTCTCGAGTCCCTCGCAAGACGGCAGTCGTTCCTCCCTGCGCGTTTCGCGAGAGCTCGTCCCGGCAGGTCTATATAACCAGGGCATCCCGAACCTCGGAAACCCCCTGAACGGGGTGCATCGTATTGTCCTCTCCTCGCAATCTACATATTTGGTCTTGCTGCTGCCGTTCCGCTCGCTGTGCGGGAGGGCGCTACTTCAGCCCCTCGTTGCTATTATTCTTTATTTTTATTTCATTCCTGTCGTCCGAGATCACCCAGCAAAATGACCAAAGTACCCCAGGCCTCCTACACACCCTTGGCCGCCCCTCTTCCACCAGTTCCCACGGAGGAGGTGTTCACCGACCTCCAGTGGAAGACGCTTCTGTCGCTGGCCGACACCGTGATCCCTTCCATCCGGCGACCCGAGACGGCCACCTCTCGCGCGCAGAAGGTGGTCTCTGGGGAAGAGCTGGACTCGGCGATATCAACCCTCACGTCGTCCATTGAGGGTCCCGATGCAGCCGACCTGGCTGCCCGGTACCTGGAGGAAGATGTGTCGTCGAATCCGGAGTTTAAGGAGGCGATCCAACGTCTCTTTGGCCGTCATGTGCCCACGGAAGCCAGGAAGGGGATTGCCCTCGTCCTGACGGCGCTCAAGTACGGATACCCCCTCCCCCTCCTTCACTGTCACGGTTCTTGCTGCAAACGCTGACTGATAATCTTCAGTACGCGTGCTGGTTCGCTGCTTCTCACCGGCTCCACAACCCCGATCCACGATCAGCCTTTCGAGGTTCGCGCGAGGATTCTACGTAGCTGGGAGACATGCAGACTGGCGCCTCTACGCGCCGTGTACCGGGCCGTGACGACCATGACTAAAAAGACCTGGGTCGTTATCAGTCCCACCCTCTTCCCCGTGCTCGGGTTTCCAAGAGTCCCGGTGGACGTGAAGCCGGCAGATGGGTTTGAGTATCATTTTCTCCAGTTTGCGCCTGGTGATGAACCGGAAACCATCGAGACAGACGTCGTGATTGTTGGCAGTGGCTGCGGCGGCGGTGTAGCAGCCAAGAATCTGTCAGAGGCCGGGTATCGCGTGATTGTGGTCGAGAAGTCCTACCACTACCCGACGAGCTACTTCCCGATGGCGCAGAAAGAGGGCTTTTCGCATCTGTTTGAGAACGGAGGTTCGGGGTTGACTGATGACGGCACAGTGGCAGTGGTCGCTGGCTCGACCTGGGGAGGCGGCGGGACTATAAACTGGTCCGCCTGCCTGCAGACTCAGGGCTTCGTGCGTCAGGAATGGGCGGATTCCGGCTTGCCATTCTTCACATCCTTGGAATTCCAGCGGTCCCTGGACCGGGTCTGCGACCGAATGGGAGTCTGCACGGAGCACACCAAGCACAACCCGAGCAACACGACTATCCTTGAGGGTGCGAGGAAACTGGGATACAGCGCAAAAGCTGTACCGCAGAACACCGGGAATGGCGAGCACTATTGTGGTTACTGTATGATGGGGTGCGCTTCTGCCGGAAAGAAGGGCCCCACGGAGACCTTCCTGGCAGATGCGGCCAAGTCAGGAGCCGTGTTCATCGAAGGGTTCAACGCGGAACGGGTCCTCTTCGAGACCGTCAAGGGCGAAAAGGTCGCGTCGGGCATCGAAGGGTTATGGACCTCCCGAGACACCCACCTGGGCACGAGCGGAACAGACAGTGTGAAACGGAGGGTTGTCATCAAGGCGAAGAGGGTGATAGTCTCCTGCGGATCTCTCCAGAGCCCCCTGCTGCTGCTGCGTAGCGGTATCAAGAACCCCAATATCGGGCAGCATCTGCATCTTCATCCAGGTAAGCTTTAACCGAGATATTGTCTTTTGCTTCCTGTGTGGCTCCTGACGGTCGATCAGTCCTCATGGCTGCCGCGGTCTTTGACGAAGACACCCGCCCCTGGGAGGGGGCCGCCTTGACGACGGTTGTCGGTGAATTCGAAGATCTTGATGGCCACGGCCACGGCTGTAAGATTGAAGCCACCTGCATGCTGCCGTCCGCTTTCTTGCCAGTATTCCCTTGGCGGGACGGACTTGATTACAAGCTGTGGGCGGCCAAAATGCGCCGTATGACGGGCTTTATCACTCTCACGCGAGACAGAGACAGCGGCCGGGTATACCCTGATCCTGTGGATGGGAGATGCAGAATCGACTACACGGTGTCAGCCTTTGATCGTAAGCACATTGTTGAAGCGCTGATCGGGGCCGCAAAGATCGCCTACGTCTCTGGGGCCCAGGAGTTCCACACATCATATCGGGATATGCCTCCGTTTATCCGCCCGGCTGACGCCGCTCCGGAAGAAGGTATCAATAACGCAGCCCTCCGGGCCTGGATCAAGGAGCTGCGGCGCAAGGCGCCGCTCGATCCGGAGAGAGGCCTTTTCGCCAGCGCCCACCAGATGGGCACCTGTCGTATGGGCACCTCTCCGAGAACCAGTGTAGTGGATCCCGATGGCAAGGTCTGGGGTACTCAGGGCCTATACGTCGTTGATGCGTCTGTTTTCCCCAGTGCCAGCGGTGTCAATCCGATGATCACCAACATGGCCATCTCCGACTGGACCAGCAGGAACATTGCCAGGTCCATGAAGAAGGAGCAGACGAACGGGACCTCGGCGAGACTTTGATGAGTTGGCGCCCGTCCCGTCTATCGTCCACGCGCCTTCCTACGAAGTGACGCTTGTATGTACAGAGTAGTCCTAAGGTACAGTAAGTATTCATATGTTATTCTCCTCTCGACATGATTCCCTGTTTTCTCTTTCACCTAAGACACGGTCTTTCGTGATTCTGTGTAGATACCCGAAAGGGGAGGAACCCATTGATCATCCTGCAGTAATGTCTGCAGTAAAATTGCAAGCACTTTTCCTGGCCCTTGTATCTTGTATTTCATAATGCGGATGCAACAGTGTCTTGCTAGTCACTCTGTTCAATCTGTTATTAGGCAATGATGGAATTGAATCCCACTTGGTCGATTGGATAAGCCGCATATGTATGTACTCAATGGAGGAAAGATGGGTACTTCTGTTTCTGCTTCATCAAACATTGGATACATCATATCCTAGGAACGAACTGATGGACGCAAAAACTTTCAGTTCAATTTGGAGAGGTATCATGTCGACTCGACAGACGAAGGCGATCAATGATGCTCTAAGCCCTATCTATCTAAGTATCTATCGGCCGACAGTCGATATAATCCCGGATATAAAGCAGGATATAAAGCACAATATCTGGGAGATCTTAGGTACGTAATATGAATTCGTGGTAAAGAAGTAGGAATAGGGACGCATATGTCTGGAGTGGTGAATGGTAAATAGATCTGACTCGACTCTGCGTACATTGAACAGCAGTAGGGCGGTAGAGCAGGACCTAGAAAGAAATGGGAACAGAAGGGGTCATTTAAAAAAAAAAAAAAAAAAAAAAAAAAATTATACGGTGTAAATATAGGTGGGATACCAACATCCCAAGGAATTCCAAGGAATTCTGTGCCACTTGGAGTTATGGATCTGAGACATTTGTCTTATGTCTTCTTAGGAGGTACATGTAGTACATCATGTTATATAAGAGAAAATCAGCTCTATTGATATCAATGTGTATATATGCATGTTCAACATATCCTTTTTCAGTCTTCCAGTGAGTGATCAGGGTTCCCGGCTGCATAATCCACACATCCTTTTTCCACACAGAAAGATCACCAGATCATAATCAGCGCAAAGGTCTAGCTAGACACCCGGCCAGAAAGACAAAGATGAACTTCAGCCCCGTGACCCAGTCTATGTATGGTATACGTCGGCGCGGCGCGTCCTGTGTGCAGTAGATGAACGGAGAGATAGCAAAACGCTCCCTCTGCGAAGGAGCTGCGGTATCCGGTTCCGTCGGAGGGCTAGGCAACGATGAGGAGGTAGGTAGATGAGGGCGCCGGTGGCGTGGCACGTCGTGGTGAGGTGAGAAATTGGCTCTGAATTCTGTCGTAACCCAAAGCGTAGATGTCGTTGAGCAGGAAGGTGGAATAGCCATACAGTATAGCATGACGGCGACGCAGACCTGCGCGAGGGCCAGGAGCCAGACTTCCCAGTCCTGTTCCTCGGGAAATCGAGGCACTGGTTCCATTGAATCTTGCCTCCTCCTCCCCCCCTCTTTCTTTTCTTGCCCCCTTTCTCATTTTCGTCCCCTGTTCCCTACGATGGTGACTATGGTGTTGATGCATGATTGAGATCTAGATCCCATTGTACTGTACATACACGAACAGATACTTCTCTCGCTGCGTCAGAAAAGGGCGAACGAAGCAGATTATTATAGAGTATACAGTATGCACAAAGCCCAAGTAAGATAGTGGGAACACTCTCCAGAACGAACACCCGCCTCCGCGCCGCCATGCCCCAGATGCCATTCATATGGCTGTAGCCAGATAACTCTCTTCCTACTGTCCCTGCAGGAGAGGATATATACATACATGGCTGGTGATGCTAAAAGTTGCATGCTGGGTGGGGACAAGCATGGTCGTCTCAATGTCCTCTGAAGCAGCGTTGTGTATTTGAGTTGGACAAGAACCACTAGGCATGAACAATGGTAGGATGGCTCTGCCTGATCACAGCGGTAGTATGATACAACATCCCAATTACAAGCATTTGGATACCACTCTCATAAATCCGTGTCTTTCCTGACCATCTTTTTCCTTTCCATATTACTCCACTAACACAACAGGGCTTCCATCAAGCATAGATACAAGGGTATTGCCTCACAGTAGGGTTAGAGATTCTCCATCCTTTCTTAGCCCTTCATTTGCCATACAATTACTATTCATCCATTTCATCATCACTGTCGAAGCTCAGCAGCTAGCAAGCACTCGCTTCTCCACACTGAGCTCCGCCACCTTGTAGTAATTTACAGTGATCAGCAAGCTAAGAATGCATTTCAACCTGTCAATGATGGCCAAAGATGGAGAGATGATCGCAATAAACTACGATGGCGGGCCGAAGGAAGCCTTGGGAGGGTCATATCATAGAGGATCAACTTGTCCAGTCTGCTGTATATAAAATGCCATCTTCCTTCTCAGCCCCAATATCTCGGAGGGAATGCAATAGCGCCACATAGAAGCCATAGATGGCGACGACAGAGCAGATCCACTTATAAGAGATTAGTCAGGTGGAAATATTAGAACAAGCATAAGTCACGATCATGAGGTATCGTAAAGGAGAAAAGGTGTCGACTGGACTGGGTATCTTCTCAACTCAAGAAAGGTCGCTTCTTATTCCGGGCTCTCTGGCATGTATACACATCCAGCTTCACGGCGACAAAGACAAGCTCCAACGCGCCTCCAGATGCGTCCGTCGGATTTGGTTGCACTCGGAGTCGCCATTGTCCCTTACGTACAATCCAGGTCCCCAAATCATCAGGACTGTCTTGCCGCTTGCGTTTTGCAGGCGGTTGTCCGGGTCCAAAGTGTGTCCTCGAGACTTGGTGCTGCGGGTGAATGTGCGGTTGACTGGATAGGGACTCTAACAGGGGGCTGTTCTGCATGCTGTGAGTGGAACCCTGTTCCCTTTGCAGAGAAATTGACGCTGCTGCAGCTGAGCTGTCCGCGCCCAGTCCCGGATACGCAACCACAAACGTCTCACCGTCTACTGTCACGTCAGCATCTTGATCAATTCGAATCTTCACACGGTCTTCGCTGAGTGGTGTATTTCCGGGACTCGCGGACTGAGCGCTCGCGCCCCCGGCCATCATCATCAGGCCCAGAGGCGCATTAGTCGGAAGATTCATCTTGTTAGCGACCACCTGAAACAGGCTTGCGACCCTCGCCTTGGTCAGACCGTGGAAATCTGCCCGCATCGTGTTCAGATCGAGAACCGTGCTTTCACCGCCGATCTCCACTATCAATTCGTAGGACGTCTCATCCACAAAAGGCCGCGCATAGTGGACCCACCCTCCCAAGGGCGAGCTGTCAGAATGTGGCGGATCACTCACAAACTGGACACCAGACTGTCGGATATCCTCTAAGCGGATAACGATTTCCGACTTTTGCCTTTCGGGGTTGTAACTGATATGGTGGGGGATCAGTTTCTGCTCCAGCCCCCGGAGATGGAAATACCGGCAGTCGCGAAGAAGCTCTGCTCGATGTTCCTCGTTCCTGATATGGAGGGGATATCCGCGGAGCAGATGCAGAAGCTCCGCAAACACGTCTCCGGATCGATTCGGTACACTCGGTGGGACGATCGACGGCGGTCGCAAAAGCCCCTTGCGATCGAGCCCCGGGAAAACCTCCGACGGTGACGCAAAGAACACCGCGAATCCAAGGGAGAAGAAATTAGGCGAGTCCCCCGGGCCGGAGAAGATATCCCGGGGAATTTGAAAATGCCTGTCGCCGATCTGGATGAAGATCTCGGACTCGAACAGTTGGGATATAAGTCGCGGCACTGGGGCCGTTAGTCTACCACATCCGCTGAAGACGACGATGCAACATACAGCTATAGAACTGGGCGTCTGCAAAGAGTTTTACGAAGTGCGCGCCATCTCTCGGTTTCACATGGTAGCCTGTGTCGCAAGGTCAATCGACCGCACACCATTGGACATTTTGATGCGCTTGCCTTGGAGATGTCTTGAGATTTCCTGAAATACGACAGGATCCCGGTCGATATAGAGCGTTCTTACACCGGTGCCACCCTCATTCTGACGAAGCTGCTCTTCGAAAAATTGGGAAAAGTATGAAGGTGCTCTAAGACTTTTAGTGGAGGCTCGACAGGAGGCATCGGACTACTGACCATCAGATGCGATCGAGGCTCCTGAGAGCCGGAAGAGCTCAGATCCAATCTGGATCGGAAAGACCTTCTCAGGCGGTAGTATACACTTGGTCCCTTTCCTGTACGGTGCCGCGCTCGCGGGAAGCGAACCGGATGGTCGCTCCTGGGCATCTCCAGATGCCAGGGCCGCGGTAGAACGCGCCTGTTCTCCCGTCGCAGAAGGCGCCTTGCTTCCCGGAACCTGCACTCCCTCACTTTTCTGTGTCCCCTCTCCTACATTGCCAGAGCCCGGCGAATCGGTTGAAGCCGGCTTCGGATTCGACATTCGATCTGGGGGGACTGCGGCGGCGGACTTGGCACGGGTCTGACCCGGGCTGCTCTGGGTCGCAGAGACCTGTTCCGACTCTGGCTTCTGCTTTGCAGGTACTCGAGGAGGCGGTACTGGCGGCGTGGTGTTTGCTAGTCGTTGGTGAGTCGCAGTCGGAGGAGCCGGCGGTTCTGTTCTCGGCACCGAGGGGACATTGACAGCTGGCGCAAAGGTCTCTCTGTCCCAGGTGAACGACGTGTTCTCCTCCAAACCCCGAACGAGGTCCTTGTGTTCGTTTGCCAATTCCCCCTGCGGTTCGTAGAGGTGGACGAGGTCGAGAAAGGAGCCGTAGGAAGGATCCCAGTCGGCGCCGTAGCTGGACGTGAAGAAGGGATTGTCTGGGAAATTGTAGGGGGTCGACGGCTGCTCCGCCAGCGGCCGGTCTGGGCCAGGTTGTAACGCCGCAGCAGCGCCGGTTGTATCTTGCGGAGCTGCGACATGAGGGGACGCGTAGGTAGAAGTAGATGCGAGCGCAGAGCTCCTGGCCCGACGGGCGGTTCGGGAGGCGTCGCCCGAGTCGGGCCCGGGGTTGCTCGACGCCGTCGCAGCAGCAGCAGAAGATGCCAGTCCATGACCTGGGGGAAGAGAGCGGCCAGTCCCTCTGGACGGGAAGACATCGCGGCGACTGCTCTGGCTGCTGTCTGCCGGCATCTGCGCCCACGCAGCGGGCATCGACGGGCCCTGCTCCAGCGGGGGGTTCGCGACGTTATCGTCTCCGAACCAGCCACACAGGGCCCGGAGAGGACTGTGACTGGGCGTCTGGCGTCGATCTCAGTTGACGCTCTAGGGGTCTCTCAGCGATCGCGGGGCCCACCGCGCTCCACGAGAAGCGTGTCGCGTTGAAGCGTTTTGGCGAGGTTGGCGAGCGTTTGTCAGCACGCAGCAAGCAGCTGCTGGCAAATGGTCTCCGCAGGCCCTGCTGACGGGTGATTATCGAGCGCTGACAGGCGCATCGAGGTGGTCGATCGGGATGCGCTGTAGTGTCGCACCACCAGACGCGAGTGATGGCTGATGACCGTGCCGAGGCTGATGCCCTGGCCGCTGGTGGTCGTCTCGAGACGTGCTGCTATCGGGACACCAGGAGTTCCACTTCATAAGAGTCCACCAGAACCATCAGAGCGCGCACAACCATCGTGGAAGGGAGGAAAAGACGGAGAGCAGGATGCGGTCGAAAGAGGAGGACGTGGCCTGCAGTCGAGAGCTTGTGTCGAGTCTCGTGCTCCCCGCGCAGCTGATGCCCCGTCGCCGCCTTTTTTTGTCCACGACGGACACGCCCCGGTCTTCCAGACTCATCTGTCCCTGTCTGGCTGGTCTTTTTTTATTTACCATCGACTATACTGCATGATTTTGCTTATTGCTCTAATCCATGGAAGCTGGACAGCTGCCCGTACAGAACCGGGAGAACTCCCTATATACCCAGGCACTACATGGCAATTTGAAACCCCGATTCTCGCAGGTATACACCGGACCTGAGAACAACCCTCCAATCCCAGCCTGAGGCTTTCCGGCCGCCTGCTCCGTGGTTGATTGAACAGACAGCCTGCTGTGTAGCCGTTCTTCCCAACTTCTGCTTGAGAGCTCCCTACTCGAGACGTTCCTGCGTTTGATCTCAGCCGCACCGCTAGGCGCTGACGGCGCCGGGCAAATGGGAGGCTTCATCTTCCCAGGTGGAAGACATATGGTCTATTTCGCGCAGCTGGTGCCAGTTCTGGCCGGCAAGACTCCTGGTCTCGGCACTCATCCAGGGGATGAACAGGTACTAATGGGTGTCGACTAACATCATTGCTGTGTACACACCCCGTGCACTGTTCAGCTGTGGGATTGGCTGGCCAACTGAGAGAGAAGTGCAGTCAGCTGGATCAATGTGATGTCTACAGAGGTCAAGATCCAGCATCGGCCGTGTGAGTTGGGATCCTCAGCATGACAGTTCAGGCAGACGGGAAACAGACAGATGAGCAGAGTAGAGCTGTGGTTATGAAGATATGATGTTATGCCGCACGGTCACAAAAAGGTGTCTAGCCATCAAGTCGTCGCAAGTAGTAGGTATATGGAATATGACGCAGAAGGTTCTGGCCAGAAGTGAGCTTTCAGGATAGTGCTGGAAACCATCGTCCCTATTCCTCAATGGAGGCCTTGCTCCTCGAGACTTTATCCGGGAAACCCTTCTCTTGTACTCTTCCGTCTGTTGGAGTCACGTCTGACTCTCTAGATCAAGTGCTGCGATCTGCGAAACCAAAGCAATAGAGGAACTGATCGTCGCAAGATCAACTTTTCTCCCCATTTCAAGTTGTCCAGTATTCTCTTGTAACTTGCTGTAGCAATGCGATCAGTTGAACACTATTTCCTCAACTCCGGGGGTCCTGGTTGAGCCTAAGCTCCTTTCGTACCGAACTCCATGTCTGGTGTAACTGAGCAGGCAACGGAAACAACCCTCCAGTGTTGTAGGGCACCTCCGTCCTTGGACGCCTCCCGGGACGCCCTCATTCCGCGAATGCCAGGTGCCGCCATCTCACAGTGTACTGTACATGTACGTCGGGCAGGGAGCGTCTACTGCAATTCACCAATCTTCCTTCTTGCTTTGAAGGGAGTCACAAGTGTCAAAAAACACTGCGGTTTGCGCATATCCGGTCGTCGATGGAGCCAGCGGAGAAGGAAATGAGACATGGGACTTTGAGTGGTAAGGGTCTTAAGTCAAGCTGTCCAGTACTATGTCCTAAAAAAACACTAACTATCGACTTGTTCACCTTTCCGGACCGAATTAATCAGATTAAATAATAAGATATATATTAACTGTATCTGGATTGGATTATATTAGAATTTCCGTCTCCGACATCTATCTGTTCAGTTATTATATACAGTTCTAAGTAGCTAGATTCTGACCTTCCTGAGCAGATCTCACGTAACAATTCTCCAAGTTAGCAGTAGTCAATCAGCTTTCTTATAAGTCAGTTAGTGTAGGCTAATCAGTTCTTCAGATCAATTATAATATAATACTCCTAGACGCTGTCTCTGTAAGATTATCTTTTAACTACAGTGGTGCATATCGTACTATTATTCTGATTAATTGAGAGCAAGCATAATTAGCCTTCCGAATAACTCCAAAGCCATCACCACAATCCCCACTTCTTCCTAGGGGACGGCCGTGAACGACCCTTCGACCTCCTCGATCTTCGCAGCCGCTCTTTGGTACCCCTCCGTCTCCTTGAGACGGCCGATGTACGCTGCCAACTCCGGATATCGCTCCCTGGTGATGCCAGACCGGCGCTCCATGGCGATGAGGGGGAAGCTCATGAGGATATCGGCCGCGGTCAGCTCCCTGCCGCAGAGGAACTGACCCCCGTCGGGCGAAGACTTGATCTGGCTCTCCAGGAAGGCGAAATGCGTCTCCAGGTTCTTCTGGAGGAAGATGGAGTCGAGCTTGCCGGCGATCGTCCGCGTCACGGGCTTGATGAAGAAGGGCACGGGGGCGTTTTTGATGTCTGCAGTGTGACCGTCAGCGTCAGAATCAGACTAAAGCAGTGTCATGAAAATGAAAAACTCACTGCTGAGCAAGATCTGAACCAGCGCCAGCGGCATCAGGCTCCCCTCCGCATAATGCATATAATATCGATACCGCAGCCACGACTCGGTCTCTCCGCCGACCTGCCCTTCCTTCCCCTCCGCATACCGCCGCGGGACGAGCCTCCCGCCGAAGTGGTCGCACAGATACTCGACAATCACGCCAGACTCCGCGAGGACCAGCGGCCGCGGGGTGGCTGGAGACTCGATGGTGATGATGGGGGATTTGCCGAGCGGGTGGACCTGCTTGAGCTCCGGCGGAGCGAAGTTGTGCTCCCCGCGCTTGTAGATCTTGAGGTCGTAGGACAAATTCAGCTCCTCGAGCAGCCAGAGGATGCGCTGCGCGCGGGATTTCTCCAGCCTGCGTTTGCGCTGCTCGTCAGTCTGCTGGAAGTAATCAGGAAAAGGTGTCGCAGAACTGACCAGTAGAGCGTGATCTTTGCGCCTTGATTTGCAGCAGCCATTATCGCATTGCTTGAGATGAATATTCACAAGTGCCAACCTTGACAATGGTTCGTGATTCTATTTCGACTCTAGGATCGCCGCCAGCAGGGATTTCTTCAACCGCGGGTGCATATCTGGGGTTTTTATAGGACCCCCGAGCCTCGAGCACCCATGTCCGTGAGGCACCATCGAGCAGGGGCAACAAACCCACGAGGCCTCCCACTTACGGCCGTAGTAGTGCTGATATTCAGCTCTGCCATCAGTCTTGAATACGAAGCGTGGCTTGGCTCTTGGTATTATTGCATTGTGAATTGGATCTTGGTTAGTCAAATCACTGTGGCTATGGAAGTATCCGACACGTCAGAGCAGACACGGACAAGTATTCGAAGCATTGCCTGGGACAGGCTACGCACGTAGACAGTGCGATTCGATGCGGTGCGACGCGATATCTCGTCCCAGCTCATAGTTGACGGCCCACTGCACTGATCCACATGCGGATAGGATACAGCCCCAGACCGCGGGCCTCCACACAAGTACCGCTGACTAAGCCGCGCCGCAACCTCATCCCATCCCCGACTCCATCTCCATCTCCACGATCCGGCGAGAGACAACCTCGAACGATCGCTCGAACAATCAATTGACTAACTTATCCTGCTGTGCCACCGCAACAATGGCCGGCCCAAGCAAATGTGAGTTTATACAACCCAGTCACATGTGAGAAATAGGTAGGGCTGTCCGCTGACGAATTGACATCCACAGCCCTGGTCCTGGACCCAGCGCTCCAGAAATACTACGGTACCTGCCCTCCCTTCCTCTCTTCCTTTCTCCCCTAGTTCTCTACCTCGATCCAGTTAATCGCATCGTCTCCCTCCATCTCCCCCTCTCTCTTTCTCTCTTCAATGCGCATGACAATGCCATGCCATGAATTGGCATGATATATATGCCTATCACACACCTTCCCCGCATAAAATACACATACACCCGCAATCCATATACCGAGCGCATCAAGCACACTGACAGGGAAAACAGAGCTCAACCAAAACCGCTACAAGTACTTCCGGTGGACGCCGCGCACGGCGTGGATCACCTTCGTCTACGCCGCCGTGGTCCCGGGGATCCTGGGGTACATCGCGTACAAGACGGATGTACGTTCTGTCTTCACCCTCTCTCTGCTTTACGTCGTATCAAGATTTTATTCTATTCTATGAAGATGACATGATGGGTTTTGTTACATGTGCGCTGACGAATTGGATTTTTTTTGCCAGGGAAAATACGACATGAGGGGCAAGAGGCGCGGGGACACGATCGCCGAGTGGTAGATTGGATCCGTGTCTTCTTTGGGGAGTTTACAATTGAATGCAGAGCAGAGCAAAGCAAGGCAGAGTTGACATGAGATCGAGATCGAGAGCGAGATAAGATCGGATCGCTGGCACGGTACGGACGGCACCGCGGGATGATGCTGGAGCAGGGTATCAGGTTCGGATCGGTGTATCCCTTGAAGAATGAATGAACGCCCATGTCCATAGAAGCCGTTCTGGCTCCAAGCAGTCGCTGTTGCCGATCGATGTGTTCTGGACATCTGTACATACATACCCCTGAGGAGAGAGAAAGGTTTTTTTTATTTTTTTTAGTAGTATATCTCTTCACTTCTGGGATGTCCTACAGTACTTTAAACGTCACTGTATAGATATCTATATCTATACACTAGCAGAAAGGAAGGAAGGATATTATTCATTTCCATGGTATGGTATGGTATCAGGAGACCCGCTATTCTAGTACCCCCTAAACATCTTATGGTTTCTGGCCGACATGGCTCGAGATATCTCGAGATATCAATCACTTAGATAGCATCTCAGCAAGTACATCGAGTTTCACTTGCTCTGCTGCCCTCGACAGTCAGCATCTACCTGGTCATTAGCATGAACAAGAAAAGAAAAAGAAATCAGAGAAATAACCACACAACCGACCCGTCGAAGAAAGAAACGTCTCGCTTTCGTCCACTGGGTATCCTCAATCCTCCTGCTGCAGCTGCAACACAGCAACCTGCTCCTGGTCGATCTGACCTGTCCGCGCATCAGACGACCGCATAGGGGCTAGCTAGCTCGCGTAAATTCCATCATTCATCCATCCAGTTCCATCAAAGGTCCATCCAGGTCAACAATCAATACGGCCGACTGCCTCTTCTTCCTCCACCGTAACCTGAGCGTCCACCTCCATCCGGAACCCGCTCCCCCCTCCTCCAATCTCCAGGCGGAACGCCTCCGCCGCCATTCCCTCCCCTCGGTCCTCCCCTCGACGACCGCCCGTATCCATTTTCCCTTGGCCCTCCAAACGCCCTCATCCCAGGACCACCGATCACAGACCCCCTCCCCGAGAGCGGGGGCGCGACCGATCCGTCCTCCAGCGGCGGCTGAATGGCGCAGTCGACGTAGTCGCCGATGACGAAGCGGACGTCCTGCAGTGTCCTGTCGGCATCGTCGCCCTGGACGCGGAACCCTCCTCTCGGGCCGGGGCCGTTCCCGTTCTCAGGGTCGTCGTGTTCAGCGCTCTCCCGTGGGGCGATGACCACGCTGCCCATCTCCTTGCTCAGGTAGCGCCCTCTCGTCTCGGATCCCAGCACGCCCGAGGTCGCCGCGCCGCGGGTGTCGGGGTATATGAGGCGGAAGCTGAGTCTGGTCCCGACGGCCGGGTCGGGGAAGAGGTCCGGCAGCGCGGAAAAAAGGAGGTGCGCCAGCTCGCGCAGGGTGCACGACGGCCAGGTGTAGATCTGGAGGTGCGGCGGGAGCGGAGGGGGAGGGGGCGGGGAGTGCGCGCCGATGGCGTTGGCGCCGCTGGCGGGGACGGAGGGGGCCGGCGCGGCGATGGGGAAGTCGGAGAGGTGGTGGAAGGCGTTGAGGCGGTAGAAGAGCTTGAGGTGAAAGGGGGTCGTTGTCTGACGGTCGATCTGGTTCTTGGGCGCGTCGCGAGATGCCATGGTGGATCAGATCGGATAGTCTGCTTGTTGGTCGTAACAGTTGGTGCGGTTATCGAAAAGTAGAAAACGGTAAATCCGTGGGCAGATCGACTCTTCACTAGACCATGATCATCGCGCGAGACACGTCTTCTGCAATGGATGTGGCCGGGGTGGTCGTCAACATGGCGGCACGTTATGGTGTTGTCTAGGACGGAGCTCTCTCTCGAGCTCGGAGCGGCTCAGGGACCAGACCCGGGCGCGGTCCTTCTGGCGCTCCGCTTTCTCCAGCTTCCCCGACAACCTCGAACAAACCTCCCACCGCCGCCACTCCCTTCGCTCCTACACAATACACATCCTAAAGACCGGGAGACAGATACGGGTTGATTGTCGAGCTGCACCGCGTCGCAGCACCCGCCCACCATGGACTTCGCCTCGCTCATGGCCAAGGAGATATCCAAGGCCAAACAGTCAGCTATACCGCCCACATCCACCGGCGACTCGTCTGGCAACGGCCAAGAAAAGAAATACATCCGGCGCGGTGAGCTCGAAGCCGCGCGCGAGAAGGCTTACTATGAAGAGCAGGAGAAGCTCCGCCGGGAGCGCGAGGAGCGCCTCGCGCAGAAGCGCAAGCTCGAGGAGGAAGAGGCCGAGCGGAAACGCGAGCGCGAGGCGAAGATGCGGCGGCTGGCGGAGGAGTCGCGGAAACGAAGAGAGGCCGAGGAGGCCGCGAAGGAAAGGGAGAGGAGGAGGAGACTAGGTCTACCGGAGCTGCCACCCAAGCCTGCCTCCGAGGAGGGCAGCAGCAAAGAAGGCACACCGCTGCCAGAGGATGAGGAAGACATTCCCGACGACGAATTGATCCAGAAGTTGCGGGAGATGGACGAACCGGCGAAGCTGTTCGGCGAGAGTCACCAGGCCCGTCTACGCCGGTACCGCCGTCTCGTCCGGCGCTCTCTCACGCCTCAGCAGCGACTATCCGAAGGCCCGATCCCCACGACGCTCGAGCTCGTGCCCGAGGCAGAGATGAAAGTGCCGCGCCACGTCCCGAAGGACGCAGAAGGGCGGAAATTCCTCTTCCGCCAGCTGGCCTCGTACTTCACGCTCGTTTTGAAGGAGTGGGAGATCGCGATGTCGAAGCGCGACCAGACCGTTAAGCAGAGCTTCCAGGGCCGGCAGGCGTACAATGCGATGGTGCAGTCGAGGGAGAACATGAAGCCTTTGTTCCGCAAGTTCGAGAAGGGGGATCTGGAGGATAGCATCCTGGAGGCGGTGGTGGAGATCGTGTTCCACGCGCAGGAGCGGCGATATGTGGACGCGAATGATGCATACTTGCGATTGAGTATTGGCAAGGCGTACGTAGCCCATTGCTGTCTCTTAGGGGGTTTCGTTCTCCGTATACAGAGTCACACTGACAACGTGCAGGGCCTGGCCCATCGGAGTCACCATGGTCGGTATCCACGAGCGATCCGCACGAGAGAAACTCCACGAGGGCGACAGCAAGCAGGCGCACATCATGAGCGACGAGATCACGCGCAAATACATACAGAGCATCAAGCGGTGTCTGACCTTCGCGCAGGTGCGGTGGCCGCCGGATGACCCGATGCAGCTGATGGGATAGATATACGGATTGAATTTCAGATTCGATCCAATTAGACGGAAGAGCAGAGGAATGGATGTCATGGGGCGGCAATTTATGCGATCTTCGCACATCATCTGCATGTCCCATCCCAGGAAGTATGTCTCCAACTGGGTCTAGGGCTCTCTTAGCTGTCCCTTGCAATGCAGTGGCGTGAGAAATGGCCGTCTGCATTCTTGGGTTCTGTGGCCCCGATTTCAGCTGCAGCATCCCAGGTCAAGAGCCCGGGTACGTAGTCGCCAACTGTCCTTGCTCATAAGCCCCTCCATGGGCCATTGGCGGTCCCAAGGACTCCCAAGAGGCCATTAGTCCTCATTACTCCTCGGTTGGTTTGAATTGGCCCGTTCATGCATCGGGCCGCGGTGGATGGAATAATGGGTGATTGATGGGACTCCGTGCTTCTACGTCTGCAGAGCACCAGTTAGCAGCCATCAATTTAAGGCAGGACCTGTCGGTGGCCCAAGGTCTGTGGAAATAAGATATAAGGTTAGTATGCAAATGTGTCCATGATTGCATGAATAAAGTTGGGAAAGAATTCTAGTCCTGCACATGTAGGTTGGTGATAATAATAATGCATTCCAAAAATCGGCATTGCAGGCATCTTGTCTGCATCCATTGCCGCCTATATGCAATACATACATCTCTCCCGAGATACTAGCACGTAGTCAAATAAATAAAAAATAAACAGAATGCAAATGAGACATGTACGGAGAAAAGCAGGCGTGATCATCACATCACCTAAAGCAACACGAAGCCAACTACCCCCTGCTATATAAATATAAACAAAAAGCCAACTGTACAAGGATAACACAATTCTAACCCAGAAATTGTAGAACACCAAGATGCAAGGACTTTAGTCTAAGGATGCCGTTATCTCAACATCCGCAGAAGCGACGTCCACCAACTGCTCATCCGAGGCTTGTCGGGCACGAGCTGCGTCTTCTTGGGAGACTCCATGTCCAATGCCTCGGCCTCTTCTCTCCGGTCCAGATGCCGTTCACTCTCCCGGAATACATGCGGCCCGTGGTGCCCGTCGATGCCGTTCATGACAGCTGGTGGAGTCCGCGGTGCTCTCCCCGAGTTCGGGGTAGAGGTGCTGCTGCAGATGCTGGTGCACTCGTCTTCTCCCGCATAAGCGCAGATCAGTTTCCCCGCAACGTAGACACAGCCTCCGTAGGCGAATCGGATCAGTGAGTCGCCTGTGAGGCTGCCGATGATGAACACGTCGGGCGCAACCTCCAGATCCTCCGTTGCTTTGGCGCGGAGCGTCTGGCCGGAGACCACGGCGTCTGTCGCGGCACCGTCCGCACTGCCAAGAACCTCCGCCAGAAGGGCATTGTCGAGGTAGCTCAGTGACCCTCTCCGGCCAACCGTGTAGGCCAGCCCACCCACCTCACGGGTGAGCGTTGACCCATCGCTCCGGCGGAACGTGACCGTCGCCTGTCCGCCGTGAACATGCACATCGATGACCTCCGTGTTCGGGAGACCCTCGTATACGTCGTCCCAGCACCGACTCTCCAGAAAAGGCGTCGATGTGATGCGCCTGCTCTTGGCTCGACGAGCGGACTGCGGCTCGGCCGAGAGAGCGGCGCGCTTCATGAGCCTGTACACGCCCGCGTACTCTGGATACGCTTGCTGGTGGCAGCTACGGAGGGGAGATGGCCGGTTCTCGGGGTCCCACCGGAAGATGTGGATGATCTTCTGGTCTTTCGGGGCAGAGATGATCACGTCCGCGGCGGAGAACCCCGACCCGATGACCAGGCGCGGAGCCCGCTCCGTCGAGGACAGTGACGTGAGCGGCTGCAGGAGCGGGCTGGGACGGATGACTTCGGAGAAGATCCCGCTGGCCAGCACCAGATGCTTGCACCGTATGCCATGCGACCGGACGTAGAAGCCGTTCTCCGTCCGCGAGATACCGCTGAGGTTCTCGCCGCAACGGAAGACGTCATCGATCCCGACCGCAGCCGGATAGGCGAGCAGGTAATCGGCCACCTGGCGCCTGGTGGGTCGGGTGAAGGGCGGGAGGTCCTTCCCGGTCGTCTTGCGATGGTGGTCCGCGAAGGAGTAGCCGGGCAGGGACAGCATCCCCGCGTAGCTCAGCGTCTGGATGTCCCAGCTGGCGTGCGTGGGGTTATCGGTCCATTGGCCTCCGGGGCGGGGGGAATTGCCAAAGACCAGATGGGGCACGGCCCTGTTGGGCATGTAGCGCCATTGGACGTTGGTGTGCCTGTCTGTGTCGTCGGTGTCGCTGTTGGGACGCACGAGAGTGTCCAGCAAGACATTGACGGGCAGCGCCTGGGTCGAGTAGGAGAAGCGGGACGCCTCGAAGTGGTCTGTCAGGGCATCGAAGTCGCAGCGGAGCAGCTGGGGACAGTCCTGCAGCTTCGCGTGGAGCAGAGGGTCGGGATGTGGAGGATCCGCGGAGTAGAAAGGGATGTGGCCGTGGAGGATGTACGAGAGGATCATGGCCGACGGGCCGTTCCCTGCGATGGGTCAGCATGCGGTCTGGTCATTGGTGTTTTGATCCCGTCAGCTCAGAGGCTGGCGATGGCGACATACCGATGATGATGGTGTCAGTGTCCAGCCCAGGGCCGGTCCCCGCGGACACCGGCATGGTGTCTGCTCTCGGCTGCCCGTCACGCACCGGGCATGCTGCTCGAGACATGCGAGGAGGAGGAGGAGGAAGACCGGGATAGCGTCTTCATCCGGGGCATGGACTCGAAGCGGTCTTCAACCGGGGCGACGGGGGGAGGAGACGGGGCATGCCGAGGGCAGCGGAGATGCTGACAAACCCTGCGGAAACGCGTTCGGGGCGGAGAGGAGCAAAAGCGCCGTCCGACGCTTTCGGCCGTCGACGGTGCCGGTCTGGCTCGGGATGGGCCCGGATCATGCAGACGTCAGGGACGGCGGAGGGATCCTTCCGACGAGATGCCTGTGGGAGCGTTTGGCAATCAGGGAGTAGGGAGATACGTCGGATGTCTATCTATGTGACTCTGGAAGATACAGCAAGCCAGAAGATCCATGACAGGGAGGGACAGGAACACGGAGTCGACCGCCAGCCCCTCTGCCCCGCCGCGTTGGACCGTTGCGGAAGGTCAGGGACAGGATCCGGGAGGAAGCTTCTGGGGCTTAGGGCAAGGGCTAGGGCACGCAACCCTAGGCCCTTGGCACCCCGCGGCCCGAGCTCTCAGCTGACGCGTCGGAGCTCAAGGCGTCCTCAGGAGCATCCGGGGAGCGCTGGACGAGGCCATCATGATATCTGTGCTCTCCGTCCCTGGCCATTGACGTCTGCTCCCCTTCTCCCCTCCCAGATTCCGGACGGTCGTCCAGGGGCCTGCGTGCAGCCCGTCAGCCATGCGCTGGCCGTCTGACCTGCCACCGCGACCATGTACCATCTGGCAAAGTCTCTGTACCGCTATGCCACCAGCAAGGAGGGTCCGTCTGCCTTACGGCTCCTGCTTTCCCAGACCGGCTGGGATCGATACTGACGGCCTGCAGAATACTCCGTCCTCCTCCTCGGCCTAGACAACGCCGGCAAGACGACGCTCCTCTCCCAGATCAAGGCGCTCTACCTGCCCCCGCGCCCCGATGGCTCCCCCGCCGCGCCCAACCCGGGCAAGACGGTGCCCACCGTCGGCCAGAACGTCGCCACCATCCCCCTGCCGGACATGTACCTGAAGATCTGGGACGTCGGCGGCCAGATCTCCATGCGCGGCCTGTGGCAGAGCTACTACGCCTCGTGCCACGCCATCATCTTCGTCGTCGACAGCACCGACGTCGGCGAGGACCCGGACATCGCGCGCCTCCCCTCCGAGCAGCAGCGCCCCGGCTCCGCGTTAGCGGATGCACCGCAGCACCAGCCGCCGCCGCCGCCGCTGGCGGGCCTCGAGAGCAACCGCAACTTTGGCCGGCTGGACGAGTGCCGCCAGGTGCTCGAGTCGGTGCTGCAGCACTCGGACGCGGCCGGGGTGCCGATCCTGGTGCTGGCCAACAAGCAGGACCGCGAGGACTGCGTCGAGGTCGTGCGCATCAAGGAGGGCTTCGTGCGCAAGGTCTTCGAGGGCGAGAAGGGCGGCGGCGTGCGCGACAGCCGCGTGCTGCCCGTCAGCGCCCTGCTGGGCACCGGCGTGCAGGAGGCCGTCGAGTGGGTGCGCAGCCGCGTGAAATGGAACAAGGAGGGCCGGCCTCCGGTCATGCGGTGAAGCTGCTGTCATGAAACAGCAGTCGGAGTGGATCTTTAATCGATGTACGGGTTTTAATCTCTGTTTCTGTTTTCTTGACACCCCATGGAGTACTCCTTTGTAGTCCTTTTTTTTTCTTCTTCGTTTCCATTCTATTTTCTTTAGCGTCGGGTGTACACTAGCGAAATACCTAGGATGTTCTCAGATAGACGGAATCGGGCAGGAATCAGAATTGAAACAGGGTTCTACCTTAATAACCACTCAGAGGTGTTCCTGGTCCCTCTCTCGAGAGAGATTCCATGCGGTAGCATACCTGATAGTCATACCCAGAGCGGGAGCAACATCACATCTGTCCATGCCTGGAACTCTATACAGACAGGATTGCACAGACCCATTGTTCTTCCAACTCCGCAGTACACGCATATATCCGGCTACACGCTGTTTACACAGGCCTAGTATATCTATGCTATGCTATTCTTCAGCTAGATACCTCGGTACATAGATCACCGAGCGCACCCGACGGATATCGACGTCATCCCGCCTCACCGCGCTGCTCCCTACGCAGGTCCCGTACCTCCGTACCTAGGCATCTAGGTACCTGGAGACATACATATCTTACCCTACCTGACTACTTACCAACCTGCCGGGAAGGCAAGATGCTTATCTCTCTCCACAGGAGAACCGATCAGGTCTACCACCATCTCCAACAACACCAACACCTCAGCACTCTCTTCCCCATAGCATTAATCTCCATGTCTGCATGACCAGGAAACCACTACCTCTCCTTTTCTCTCCTCTCCTCTCCTCTCCTCTCCTCCCTCTGTGCAATATTAGAGGCTGACGCAGTCAACCACCACTGACAGCACCCTGACGTCAGACCCAGCAGCAGCGATGTCGGGACATCCAAGCACAACTCCCGGGGTTCCAGGCGACTAGCCACACAGCTCCATAGAAGGATCTATATAAGTCCACCATCCCAGACGGGGCGGGGAGGAGGCAAGCGGATGATGCCATTTCTCTTCAGATACCCCGTCCATCTGGTTTCCCCTATCTATACCTGTGCATATACTTCCATCCTTGACATACCCACGCTACCGTCCTATCGGTGGACGATAATATTACAGAGAGAGGTACATGCTGGTGTATCTATCTAGATTATATTACCTATCTATCTAGATCCGAGAGAGATCTACGACGATGAGCGCCACCGCGAACCTCGACGCCCTCTCGGGCCCGCAGCAGGGCCAGTTCCACCCGTCCATCAAGCCGACGGGGCCGATGATGGACCAAGGGGTGAGCAGCAACCATCATCATCATCATCATCATCATCACCACCTCCTCCTCCACCTCCTCCTACTATGCACATATATCCCCGTGACTAACTAAACGGCTATAAATGCAGCACCAACTCGGCACGCGCGTCCGCCCCAACGACTTCGTCCCCGAGTTCCACGCAAAGACCTACCCGCCCGGCACCGCCCCGGAGAAGGACACGTACACGCCCAACCCGGTGTACTCGCTGCCGGGCCAGGCCAACAACCCAGACATGCTGCGCGGGCACGGGAAGCAGTCGACGCACGTGTCGGCCAGCTCGACGCTGCGGGGCGCGTCGTCGCGCGACGTGCACCGCGGGCTGGGCAAGCCGCAGTGCACCGGGCAGGCGAGCGACGAGGTGCGGCACGACGGCGAGCACAAGCGCAAGCACAAGGGGCAGGGGCTCGAGGGCGTCGGGGCCAGCGGGCACCCGCAGCAGCCCGACGAGCGCGCGCGGTGGGAGCAGCGCGGCGTCGAGCGCGAGGGGGCCCGCGGTGGACAGCACGCCGACAAGGGCACGCTCGGGGCCGAGGATATCGAGCCGCAGAAGGCCGACAGGCTGTCGGCGGAGTGGCATGACGATGCCAGCGGGGAGAGGAACTACGGGCAGCAGGACAGGAACAGGTCCGGGACCCTATGAAGAAAGAAGAACTTCGAGGGAGGTGGAAACATGGTGGTGGTTGTACGCTGAATGTCATTAGTATTATCTTGGGTATCATGGGTGGCGTGTAGCCTTGTCTGTATACATAGAAATTAAACGTATATAAAGAATAAAGAATAACAAGAACAATGTATAAAAGAACGGCCGTCTTGCATATCACGACGTCGACCGGAGAGGCTCCTGGGAATTCGTTGATCCGTTCACCTCACCTCGTTCTCTCCCTGCTTCTCCGTCTTCTTGGGCCAGCTCCGCGCAATGTCGATGTTCGCCCGCGGGAACCACATCTCCAGGAAGACGTAGAGCAGGAAGTCGATCACCACGCACATGCAGAACAGCTTGCCGGCCCACACGCCGCACCCGTAGTACCGCTTCAGCCGGTCGATGAGCGCAAAGCTCCGCGTCCGGCCCCGGCTCGCTTCCCACCCCTGTCCCGGGTAGTAGCCGTAGAACTCCTCCTCGCTGATGGCGCCGCAGATGCCGTTGTACACCCGCTCCGTCCGCTGCGCGACGTCGGTCCACGAGTACATCATCCGCACCTGGTCGTGGAAGCGGTCGGTGCGCACCTTGTTGGAGCGGAGGGCGGCGATCGCCTTGCCCGTGGCCGCGACCAGGTCGTCCTCCTCCGGCTTCGCGAACGTCGTCATGTGCTGCGGCAGGACCTCGGGGATCCCTCCAACACGGGTACACACCACGTACAGGCCACAGCTCGCGGCCTCCACGATGACCGTCCCGAACGCCTCCGTCAGACTGGGGTGCAGGTATATGTGGCCCCTGACCATGACGTCCCGCACTTCTTCATGCCGCACAGGGCCGAGCATTTCGACCTTGTCCTGCAGCACATTCCGCTCAATCATCTGTTCCAGGTCGATGGCCTTGGGGCCCGACCCCGCGATGATGAAACGTACGTTCGGGTGAGCTGCCAGAATCCGCGGTATCGCAGCGATCAGGAGGTCCGTGCCTTTGTTGTAGAAAAGCCGCGAGATGACAACGATCGTGATGGTATCGTTCGGACCAATCCGTGGGGGAGCAGGGCGGGGTTCGGGTTGTCCTCGTTCATTCGTACGGGGCGTATACCCCAACGGCCGGAAGTTCTCCGCAACCACAGCGTTGGGGATCACAGAGACCATCAACGGGTCCAATGACGCTCGAAGCACCGTATTCTCCTTGCTTGGCCGGGTCAGCACCTGAACCTCGGTGCTCGTAATCGCGATCCTTACCAAGTATGGCTGACGCAGATGACATGGTCAACGTCGCTCAGGGTGAATTTGAGCAGTTTGTTCGTAAGAATCGATCCAGCGTCAGCGAATCCGAACAGTGAGTGGTCTGTGAACACGGTGCGAAGTCCCATGGTCCGAGCGTGGAGGATGGCTTCATGGCAGAAGCTGCTCAAGCTCGCATGGCCGTGCACTATCTCGATCTGCTCGCGTATGACAATGTTGCGGAAGATGGGGAAGAACGAGAAGACCGTGGGCATGGTCGACTCTCGGTATATAACGAAGAATGGCACATGGTAGACCTTGAGTCCGTTGGTTAGATAGCGCACCCCCGTTCGGCCCTTGTATGCATGTGTGACAATGATCACTTTGTGACCGCGATCTATGAGTTTCTGGGATCGATCAGCACTTAGTACAACCGGTTCAAACGAGGGTCACTCACCGTCGACAACTGGTAGATGTGGCTTTCAACTCCCCCTGTAAATTGAGGTTAATTCCAAGAAGAGCCATGGACAGGGACAAGCAGCCCACCTGGCTGGGGGAAGAAGAAGTCACTGATCATACTGCCAGAAGTCAGCCAATCTAGCTCCTTGAACAGGGACGCACTTCACTTACGCAATGTTGTAAGGCATTTTTGCGGCTCCTATCAGCCATGAGAGCTCCGGGCAGATGGAATGAGAAGAGCAGAACAACCATTCTCATGCCGGGCAGCTGGGACGCAGGTGACAAGGAGGTCTCATCTGCGCTCCAACTCCTGTCGCGTTGCGGGCGATCGCGCGGCGGAGACAGAGGCGGTGTGCGTTTTCTGCCGGACAGATGCGACCCCAGCTTCTTTGTCCCCGCCAGAAAAATATGAAAGCCCGGCGAAGGAGCCAGAAGATAAGGGAACACCGCACCAGACCTCAGCGCGCGATAAATCCACTTCGCTGCCTCTGCGAGGATGGCGGGTGTTTTCTACGCGCGCTTTATTCCTCCAGCAAAGAAAGATCCTGCTTCTCCGCAGATCTTGAACCAGGCGCAGAAGAGGAAGAGAGAGGAAGAACCGGATGGCTCTGTCGTCACCTCCACTCCAACACCGAGCAAGAAGCAAAAGAAAAGCCAAAATCCACCTTCCGACCGCAGCGCAGCGCCACGCGATACGGAAGGCTCGGAAGGGGGGAAGCATTCTCGGAGCGTCGACCGTGGTCTTCAAGAAACCGAAGGCGGGAAGGAAAGTGTTACTACCTCGAATGGCACTCAGGCGCAATCGAACGACAGTCTCGACAAGTCGGGCGAAGGGACAAAAGAAAAGAAGCGGAAACGAAGAGATTCCGGAGACCATCATGACACGACTGAGGTCGTTACGGATACAGCCGTGAAGGCAGATGCTGCAGACGGCGATCAGCAGCAGGACGCTTTAAATAACAACACACAGGAGGACAAATCGCCCAAGAAACGGAAAAAGGAGAAGAAGAAGAAGAAGAAGCAGGAAGAGCAACAACAAGAACAACAGCCGGATGAAGATGAGGAAATCGCGAAAATTCATGCCAAGCATTCTCGGATCCTCTCGAAATTCCAAAAGTCCGCCGCCATCAAGTCCAAGGTGGAGAGCTTGCCCAAGCCCGAAAAGGACGATGCTGCTGATGAGACTGAAAAATTGGCTGGAGAACCAGTGGTTGCTCAGGGCTTGGAACCTCTTCCACAGCCGGAGCCTGCTCCACAAACCGACGAGAAACCGACATATTCGTCTCTTCCTGCCTGGCTGGCGAACCCTATCAGGGCATCAGCCCACCAGCGAGCTAAATTTAGCGAACTTGGGATCGATTCGAAGCTACTTCGTACGCTCGAGGACAATGGATACAAGGAAGCATTTGCTGTGCAATCTACTGTCATTCCGTTACTTCTCCAGGGCCCGGCGAATCACCCGGGAGATCTTTGTATATCTGCTGCGACTGGCTCAGGAAAGACCCTGTCTTACGTGCTGCCACTCGTCACAGCTCTTGAGCAGACTCCGGTCCCTCGACTGAGAGGTCTGATTGTGGTCCCGACCAGAGAACTGGTCAAGCAAGCGCGGGAAGCTTGTGAGCTCTGCGCTACTAGTACAGGTCTGCGGATCGGGACCGCCGTGGGAAATGTAGCGATCAAGGATGAGCAGCGGACGTTGATGAGAGTCGACCCGGTCTACGACCCTCACGCTTTCAAAGTACAGCAGGACATGAAGCTTACTGGAGATGACTGGATGAAACTCAACCTCCATGATTATATTTCCGAAGCTGAGGGATTGAATGAGTCGCTACCAGGTTATATCAATAAACCAGAGCCCAATGTCGACATCCTCATCAGCACTCCTGGCCGTCTCGTTGACCACATCCGTTTTACAAAAGGCTTCACATTGCAGCATGTGCAGTGGCTCGTGATCGATGAAGCAGATCGACTGCTCAATGAGAGTTTCCAGGAATGGGTTGACGTGGTTATGAATTCCCTGGACGCCGGCAAGTCCTCCCAGGCTGCCGGCCCTGCCGGAAAACTGCTTGCGGATCTCAGACTTCCACTGGAGAAGAAAGAACCGAGAAAGGTCGTCCTCAGTGCCACGATGACGAGGGATGTCACTAAACTTAATTCCTTGCGCCTCGTGAACCCGAAGTTGGTCGTGATCGGAAAGACAGACAAGGATACGGGAACCGAAGAAGTCGAAGACGGCACTTCGAAAGCTCAAGAGGCGGAGTCTTTCACTCTACCTCCAACGCTGAAGGAGTTCAGTGTCCCTGTCGGAGATGGGTCCGAAAAGCCACTCTATCTGTTGCAATTGTTGCTCTCGCACATCAAGGTGGATCTCAATCGACACACTTCGGACTCGTCCTCCGACTCCGAGGATTCGAGCTCTGACGACTCAAGCTCTGAAGAATCTGATTTCTCAGACTCGGACTCTTCGGATGAAGATGACGAATCGTCGTCGTCGTCCTCGCTGTCAGATTCAGATTCTGACTCGGATGAGTCTTCGTCGGACGAGTCGATAGACTCTAGCGGTGCCAGCTCCGTCTCAAGCTTGTCCAAGTCAAAGGCCAAGCCTGCACGGAACACTGTTCTGATTTTCACCAAGTCATCCGAATCGGCCTCTCGACTCTCGCGACTGCTCTCTCTCCTTAACCCGTCACTAGCCTCCCGCATCGGAACCATCATCAAATCAAACAAGTCCTCCGCGTCTCGGAAGACCCTCACGGCCTACCGTCGCGGCAAAATCTCTATCATCGTCGCCACAGACCGTGCCTCGCGCGGTCTCGACCTACAGTCCCTGCGCCATGTCGTCAACTACGACGTTCCCCCGAGCGTCACCACCTATGTCCACCGCGTCGGCCGTACAGCACGAGCTGGCAAGGAAGGATCCGCATGGACGCTGGTCGCCCACAGGGAGGGCAGATGGTTCTCCAACGAGATCGTGAAAGACAACGAAGGAAGAATCACACGCTCAGGCAACGTCGAGAGGGTCAACGTGAAGCTTGACGATGCGGAGAACCTCAAATCGAAGTACGAAGCTGCGCTGGACGAGCTGGAGTTGGAGGTGAAGGCGGATGCCCGTGGGAAGGCGGCGAAGTCGAAGAATTAGAGAAGTGATCCATCCGTTCGCCAAGGACGGTGGGGATCACTTCTAGTTCGCAGTTATGTTTGTCTTTTGCAAAGTCCCCGTATTATAAAAATACGACATGCATGCATATTAGTAAATAATGTGTCCCTGAATCGGCTGGCAACTTGATTTCCTGAAGGGGTGGTGCAAATTCAGAGTCGCATTTTTCATGGAACTAGATAAAGGAAAGGCCTGCAGGTGGCTATGATTGTTACTGCATGGGCGAGAAGACCCAACATCCTGCATACAGCTCGACTTATTCAGCTGTCTTTACATCAGCATATGATAATACAAGAACGTGAAATGGTTCAACTTCAAGTAGTTGTTGCTCTTCTTCTTGTATCATCACGTAGTCAAAGACAAATAACACAGGCTGAACTTCTCTCCATTCTTCCAGCGTTATACCATCAAGCTCTTCAACTTCCGCTCCTCCTCGTTCTCCCTCACTTCCCACCCAATCTGAGTCAGTTGAATCTTTCTGGACTGTTGATCCTGGATGTACTTCAGCAAAGGGTGATGTGAGAGCCTTGTGAAGAAATAACGGACCACCTTCCACCCGTCCAATGATATACTTTCATGATATACCGTGTGATTATGACCTTTCTCAGTAATCCCAGACTAACAACGCGGCCAATTGCTTCTTCTCAACTGAAGAGGTTCTGCTGCAGTTCGACGATATAAATTCTAGTTGTCACGGTTAGATTTAGCCTTTCATAATACACTATGTTAGTATATGCCATAGACTCGTTCGCAGAAAGTATACAAGCAGCTCCTGTACCAAAAATTACTAGAAGACAAAGTAGTTGATTCGGGAAGTCTAACCGAGGAGAATGCTTGAATGCCATGCATAGGGATAGGTAGGTATCCAATGTTAAGGTAAACATTCTATTTTGAACGGACTCACGCCGAATGCATCAACGAGGATAGGCCTCCTTCGAAGACTAATCACGAACAGACGGCTATAAGTCTTCAGTAAACTCCTACCTCACAGGATTTAATAGGCCTCAATAAACACATCTCAGAAGTCGTAAAAGCCGCTGCTGAACCCCTCTGGAGCGCGCCCAATAGCTGCCGCCAGGTCACATCACGGGAGACCTCCCCAGTAACACCCCATATATACCATTCACATCATGTGCAGAATAACCGAAATCATTAACAATTAAATTCCCCGACAACAAACACTTAGGGCCCCTAGCTCAGTCAGCAAGGTCAGGTGTTCTCATTCTCACCTGACCTCTCTGACAGAGAGTAGGTAGGAGAAAGGCTCTGGCCAGAGTTCGAATCCGGGAGGCTGCGATGGTTGCAGCGGTGCGGTCATTACCAAATATCTGTCTAACATCACCAGATGACCCTCACCTCCAGGATAGCAAAACCCTGCCCGCCACCCCGCATAGGCGGGGTTTTCGTAGCACCCCTCCCCCAGCCCACCCTCCGGGTGGATGGGCTGGGGGTGTGAGCTTTTTTGTTTACACATCATATATTCTACATGAATTAGAACGGTCTGTAGTCTTTTTATAGAGGGAATTTTAGCTGCACATACCTTGCGCTCCCATATATCATACCATTCCTAATGCTCGCTTCAGATATAACATCACTGATAGAGGCTAGAAGGACGCGTAAAGAAGCAATGATGATAGAATTATTTACACTAGTGAGCTTGCAAGATAACAACGTCGCCCAAACGCGGCATGTGTTTTCAATTGCGCTAGCCATTTGTTCTTCTTTGTATAAGATGTATCATTGAAGGGTATCCAAGAGACGGTAATCGGATATTATTGTAGAGAAAAGAAGCAACCAGAGATGAAGGACTAATGGTGAGATTTCCAATGCAAACAATTCTTCTTAGTTAAGCATGAGGTCTTCACCACCGACCTTCAAACCCGCGTCTCCGCTGAGAAGTCAGCCAGTATATTTGTTCTGAAAAAGGAGAAACATGTATTGTTATTATGGTTTGTAGATGTAACATTTCCCGCAGTATGTGGACAACTATCTTAAGAACCCATGTAGCTGAAGCCATGGAGGTTCTTGAGGCAGCTATAGGCCATATTTGGACTCTCAGCTCTCATCCAGACAGTAATCAATGTTCTCTGTCGATGTATGTCTGTAAAGCTTTCCTTTCTGGACATTTGTGCGTCTTTCAGTCACTTTTGTAGCCAGGGAATTAGATAAATAAGACTTGCGGGGAACTGATCAGTGAGAAACAATGACGTTGGTTTTGAAAGCTTTGGGATTTAGTCATCTGGATATTTCGGACTTTGGCAATTCCCTATTACCAAAATCACCGTTTACAGAGTATCCATTCTACTCTGAGTACAATCGGAAAAATGTGGGTATGCGGGGAAGATTGGGGTAAATCCGGGGCCCCTCACAGTGGATACGGTTCTGTATAGCCCTGCGCGTTGAACCAAGATTTATGATGTCTAGGCATTTGCGCCACCGCTTATGAAGATCTCATATAGGTCTCAGACACGGCCATTGTACAGCACGTACATGGGGAAGATTCCCTGAAAATCGAATCATGAGCGAGCATCTGGAGTACAACTCGTCCTCTAAAGGGAGAACGGCACGAATCCCTGTAAAACTCCACCAATAACGACTGCATATGTCTCGTGCCTTCCCAGTGTGGTATGGATCACATCAGATGCAACCCACACGCAGCATCTCGTTGAATAGATATGAGTGCTCCGCCGGAGTGAGGTACACGCTCAAGTTGAAGGCTCCGCCACTCCTCCAATGCTCCTCGAGGGCGGAGTATCCTTGCGGGTGCCCAGCAAGCACCAGTCTCGACAGTCCGACGAAAGGCTCGCCGTGCCATATGGGCTGGGTGCCGGACTTGTCGAATCCCTGGACCGAACATCCGTTCCAAGCCGCACAGCCGTCGGCAATCATCCAGTTGAAGCCGTTGCATGGAGCACCAGGGAGATGCAGGACACGCTTCAAGACGAGGAGATATGTACCAGAGTCGGTGGGGCTCCGTTTAACCAGCAGCTCAACGGTACCGACGCCGGCTACAGGAGCACCTCCTGCGGTTCCGCTGACTTGATGGTACTCCGTGAACCAAGCCCGGTCCTTCGCGTAGTGACAGTGTCCACCGAGGATCATCCAGTCCCAGCACGGCTGTTCTGTCGCGCTCTGGAGCTGCTGCTGTTCGTTCTGAGTGGTGGCCTCGTGAGGGGTTGTACCAGTTTCGCTCATCTTTGATGCTCTGACGGTGAATTAGCAACTTCCCTAGTTCGTTTTGATGCCAAGACACATTGATATGATAGGATTGAGATCCTTAGAGCATGTACCTAGATACAGCATTTAGGTAGCTACGTACCTAGACGGACGAGGTATGAGAGTACTGAGTCAATCGTCGAAACTGACACTCGAAGACGTAGTTCCGTTCCAGTCGTCCTTGCGGAGTCAATACTCGTAGACTTGGACAAGAAGTGAGTTAGTTCCGCTATGATAGATTCTTCTTGGCACCTAGGAAGCAAGGAGACACCTGGGATGGAGTGGAGTGTGCGTGTTGTGGACAGGGAGCCCGCCCTTACTGTAGGACTCGCGGGAGCACATGCTCAGAGTGACCTGATCATGCGTGCTCCACGAGGCCTGCGCTTTGTAAAGCCAGTCTTCATCCTCTTTATTTTTTACCTGCTCTGGATGAAGCATGTACAGCATGCAAAACAATGTTGAGTTTGCTATAGCCATTTACATTGGTATCCTAGGCCGGAGCTCCAGCTGCACCATCTTTATGGACCATTGATAGAACGAGGTAAAGTGCTGTCTATTAACCCACCTGCATTGTCTCCAGGCTAATCCCAAACTCGGTTACTTACCACTGCTGACTCCGCACTTTGTTGATACCGTTTCATGATCGACAACTCGATTTGCCGACAAAAGATGAGGCGAAATACTACTTATGCTCCCTGGTCCCCGCCAGTTCATCATCAACTCCCACGTTCGACAATGAAGTTTGCCAAGGGTACAGCAGATCTGGCTGGCTTTGCAAACGATTGCAATCATGCATTTGTTTCTGAGTATTCTGCTGCGTTGTCTTTTGATTTCAGTCTCAGTTTCCGGGAAAGTGATATTTAAGCCTGAAAATGATTTTCAACCGGTGTCTGGCCAAAGTTATTCATTTCCAATTGATCTGAGCCCACTCTTTAACAACCGTGGTTTTGGACTGGCTCCCAATGAAGCCGATTTCGATGGTTATGGAAGTAAGACACTTTTTCCTGCTTTGAGTGCTTAAAGGTGCTAATTTTATATACAAAGATGCATACCCGGCCGAGCACATGCCGCCTGCCAATTTTGTCTACACTGGGATAAATTACGAATTTCCTACATATAAAGCTGCAGGAAATGATAACGTTTTGGCGCTGGGTCAAGAGATCAAAGTTCCGCGCGCGAAATATCTCAGCGTCCTGATGCTGGCGGCGTCAGAGACCGGAATGGCCTCCGGGACAATCAACGCAACATATGCAGACGGAAGTACCGGCTCCGCGCCTGTGTTGGTTCCTGCATGGTGGAGTTGGCCGTTTCCCACTGGAGGTGATTTGGTCTTCCCGTACTACTTGACGAACACTTCCACGAACTACAACCGCAGCAACATCTTTCAAACCGTTAGCTGGCTTGATTCGTCCAAGGAGCTGGTGTCCTTGACCCTGCCAAATGTCACAAGCGGCTCGGATACATCATCCCCCGGTGGAGCAGGCATCGGAACAAGGCTGCATATCTTCGCCCTCTCTATGTTGCCTGTTCCAGATCAGCCTTCTGATGGCCCCCGACTTGAGGTGCAGTACGCACGATCAACACAAAAGTGGTTTGACGGGACGAATAAAACGCAGATCATTGAAGTCCTCGTCAACAATGTGGGCTCGCAGTTTGCGTTGCGGAACAACTCAGTTACCTTATGGGTCGACTCCCCGGGCTTAGAAACGGTGACCAACGGCACATTGAAACGGCTGCGGCCCGGCGATCAAGCTTTGGTAGAAATTGGTGTTGTGAACAAGAAGGGTGTTGCTGCTGGGAGTACAGGCAAGGCTACTGTTGTCGTCTCAGGGACGGGAATTAGCAGCACAAATTATACTTTCAATGCCACGTATGGCATCCGGCCGTACGAACCTACCTACGAGTCCGTCTACGCGCACGAGGCCCCGAAATGGTACAATGATGCGAAATACGGAATATTTATCCATTGGGGAATATATTCGGTGCCTGGATGGGGGAATACTGGGAAGAACGAGAACTACGCCGAATGGTGAGAAGACACAAAGGCTTTTGGCATTCGGAACTAATGAATGTAGGTATTGGTGGAGTCTCAACCAGGGCCCTAATACTACAGACCAGACATATGAGTATCATCTCAAAACCTATGGCCCCAATGTTGTCTACGACGATTTTATTCAGAACTTCACAGCGGACGCCTGGGATCCGAAAGAATGGGTTGATCTATTTGCTGATGCAGGGGCAAATTATTTCGTCCAAGTGAGCAAGCACCATGACGGATATGCAGTATTCGATCTTCCAGAAAATGTGACGAAAAGGACTTCCGTGGCCCAGTTCCCACATCGGAATTTGCTTCAGGTCAGTACACGACTCCTTATATGTTTCACAGGTTTAGACATCCCATTGACTTAACAGGAACTCTTCGATGCAGCAAAGAAATACCAGCCACATCTGCACCGCGCCGTTTACTATTCCCTGCCTGAGTGGTTCCACCCAGACTATAAAAAGTACGGGTTTGGATCGTGGCCTGGAGGTATGTCACTCTCCTTCCCTTGATTATACTCGTCTACTTACCCTAGTGTTTAGGAAATGCTACAAATCCCTTTACCAATGAAACACTCCCATATACCGGTTATGTCCCGCTGCATGACTATGTCACCGATAAAATCTTACCGGAGATGAATACCTTAGCCGACATGGGCACCGAAATCATGTGGTGTGATATCGGTGGCCCTAACAGAACCGCCGAGTTTGCATCTTCTTGGTTCAACCGTGCTGCAGAGCAGAACCGACAAGTCGTCATGAATGCTCGCTGTGGGTTACCGGGAGATTTTGACACGCCTGAATATGCACGGTACAAAGGAGTGCAGGTCAGAAAGTGGGAAAGTAACCTCGGTATGGATCCGTACAGTTATGGATATAACCGGGCCACCCCCTTGGCTAGCTACATGAACGCCAGCAGCATCGTCACCAGCCTTGTGGACATAGTCAGCAAGAACGGGAACTTCCTCCTTGACGTCGGGCCCATGGCGAACGGGACCATCCTGGAGGTTGAGCAGAAAAACCTTCGCGAGGCCGGAGCTTGGATCAAGAGCCACGCGGAGGCAATTTTCAACACGACGTACTGGTTCGTGACGCCTGAGGAAGGAGAGGATATCAAGTTCACAACGGCGCCTGACGCTTTCTACATTCACCTGATTGCGAAGCCGAACGCGACGATTCTGCTCAAAAGTCCCGTGCCGTGGGTGGAAGGGGACAATGTCACAGTCGTTGGGGGCAAGAAGGCAGGGACGGTCGTGCCGAGCGAACGACTGAGCAATGGAACCTTGAGGCTGAACGTGAGCGAGGAGGTAATAAATGCCGATCAGTATGCATGGGTATTTAAAATCACCTATTAGTGAACTCCAGGGTTGCTCAAATGAGACGACATTTATATAAGGAACCCAATGAGCAAACTAAATTATCTGGAAGTCGAACTTGAAATAAGTCACGGCACATATATCAGCAGATACCTGAAGGTCTGGGTAAATTAAAGTACGGAGTACGGGGGTGCTCCATCAACATAGATCGCTTATCTTATCACCCCGCTCAAAGTCAGCCTTGTTCCTTGCGGCTGGTCATGCCCCGACAAGACTCCGTTCTCCACTTCAGCCCTGTTTGTGCTTTGAGGTCAGCGATAACTAGCACACTTTCTATTGACTCTGTCTGCGAATCGTGACTGTGACTGTGACCGTGTCGGATGGTCAGAGAGCACTGTCCATGGTGGATCTCGTGACGGCTGCGCGCGGATCCCCAGGGCGAGCTGAACTGGAGTGGAGGTGCCAACATGGCGCCCCCCGCTGTGCTGTCAACACGAGGCCACTCATATTTCGAGGACATATGGCCCTTGCTTCAATCTGATGCACCTTTATTGTTTACCCAGCAATCATGGCTTTCTCTTTCTTCTCCGTGGCTGGCTTCTTGTTCGTCCTCTTCGTGTGTTATCTCGTGGGGATAGCACTGTATTTCGTGTTCCTTCTTATCACTCTATGATCTAGCGCCTTCCAGCTTGTTTGGATAGGAGAATGGCGGTGGAATTTCTTCCATCCCAGATCGGTACCGAAGACGGCGTCCCGCTGCCCTACACAGGCTCTCCGCTACTTCTCCTCTGGAGCGACGTCCTTCTCTTCTTCCGCAGCCTCTGGTGCTTCCATGGGATCTTTCTCCCGCTGAATCCGTGTCCTTCTGGGGAACTGGACGAGCTCTTCCCGTCCCGCGAGAACCTGAGAGCGCTCAGCATCCATGCGTTTCTGTGTGTGTACCAGATTGCCTTTCTCGTGTCGCTTTTATTCTGTTATAAGGTGCCGTTGGCGTGGGTGCTGCTTTATGTCGCTGCGGTTCTCATCGTGAATGATGCTATCTGCAGAAAGTTAAATGGCAAACGGAGGTTCCTGCAGTCGCGCGTACCGGTTGATTCTCGTCCGGAGCATGAGTCGGAGCATTGGATCTTTATCAACGGGGTTGGAGTTGGGTGCGTTGTAAAGGCCTCTTAGATGTTGTTGATTAGATGGTCTGACAAGTGCGTTGTTCAAGGGAGCATTGGCTCCAAAGCAACATCGACCGGCTGTCATACACATTTGGTCGAAGGGTTACTGGCGTGCATAATCCGACGTGAGTTAAAATCCTCTTGCTAGTTTATCCGTTGCTGTCTCTGGATGTTCAGACTGACTAGTACGACGTGCTGTACGGTGCATCTTCCAGCGCTGGAATCATCTTCGACACAATCCAATGCTTGCTCGAGCGCACTTTTTGCTATGCCACGGATGATGTGCGGGACGCATACGTGCTCATCAAAGAAGCCCTGACGAACCCGAAGAATAAGAAAGTCGTCCTGATCTTGCACAGCCAGGGCGGGATCCAGGGTAGCCTGATCATCGACTGGCTTCTGGCTGAGATCCCACAGGACCTGCTGCTGAAACTCGAAGTCTACACCTTTGGCAACGCCGCAAACCACTTCAACAACCCGCACCGGTACGTTGCTGGCCTGGAGGACGCCAAAGCGACCCGTGGATCGTGTCCGGACGGCAAGTCTATCCGCTACATCGAGCACTACGCCAACTCGGAGGACTTCGTGAGCGTCTGGGGTGTGCTCAACTTCATCCGCATCTCGAACCGGTATATGGGCCGGCTCTTTGTGCGGCCAGGATCGGGCCACCAGCTCAATCAGCATTACCTGGACACCATGTTCCCGCTGGGTCCGGATGGCAAGGTCCTGGACACGAATGAGTTTATGGAAATGGAGGTCCAGTTGCCGAAGCCTGGGACAACAGGCCCAGATGAGGGCGAGGGTATCATTCCTAGCATCGGATGGTGGGACAGCGACGACACGTCCGACGAGGAGGAGGCCACCGTCTTTGATGCGAACAGTCCTGTGGACGTCACTGCGCCTGTACGTAAAGTGTGGAATGGCTTACCGCGGACGTTGAGGGTGAAGCATTTTAGCCGTCTGTGGCTGTACCGAAATGGAAGGTCGCCGGCGGATTGAGGTCTGATTGAACGGAAGACTGTACGAATATCGGAAGGAATTCTTTGTTCTCCCTTTGGACATTTATTATTCCTCGGTGATCACGATTTATGACACATGGAAATATACCCGGCGCTTCGTCTTCGATGTCTTCTGTTTCATATACTATTTTTCCTATGTATCTATAACCACCGGTCAGTTGACGCTGGTATGGCACGAATGGATCTCTGATGTCCCTGAAATACACAGCTGCGATGACCTACATGTGAGCATGACCATGAATATGAAGCGTTTGATTCTGAAATTCTTGATAGCATCCATTTATTAGAACCATATGCCCATCTCCCTAGGTAGGTATGTACGGTACCATCTACACATGGAAGGTTAGCCATGGCCTCGGACTTGACATCGCGATGACATCACTGCAAACAACCAAACAGTACAACGAGCAACAGATAATGGAGAAGACACGGAACGCGGTCAGTTGTTGAGGATTCTACTCCAGCTGCGAGATCCCTCTCTCTGGCCTGTCTACCATGTCCATCACACAAGCACCTGCCTAGCCTATAGACCTTACCAAATGCTTTAAGTGTACATATAAATACCGACATACACATGCATACAACCAGAACAGCATGTCCCTGCTCCTCCAATACCTCCACCGCCTTGTCGACGCGGCGCTGGCCTTCGTCAAGCTGTGCCAGAACCGCGAGGTCGGATGGCTCACGCTGGACCGCAAGACGGGCGAGTTCAAGCGCGAGAAGCAGACGCTGTGGAAGAAGTTCAAGCTGCTGCTGCTGTTCAACCCGCTGACGGAGTGGATCGACAAGACGCATCTGATTCGGCTGTGGACGCATGAGAAGAATTTGTGGGCTGGTGAGTGCATACATATCCTAGCATATACTACGTAGCATTTATCTACAGAAGTAGATATCTCTATCTATAGAACTCCACTGACCACGAGCAGGCTTCGTCCAAGGCGGCCGCCGCTCCGCACACCACATCAAGAGCTTCGTCGACTTCTACAACATCGACATGTCCCAATTCCAACCCTCCGACATCTCGCGGTACCGGACCTTCGAGGACTTCTTCGTGCGGCCACTGGCCCCCGGCGCGCGTTCCATCTACGAGCCAGACGACCCGACCAAGGCCGTCGTGGTCGCGGACTCCCGCGTCGTGGTCTATCCAACAGTGGAACGCACCCGCGCGCTCTGGGTCAAGGGCAGCGAATTCACGATCGCGAACCTGATCGGAGACGACGACAGCGGCAGCGACGGGGAACACTACTCAAAAGCGTGGGACGACGGGGCCGTCGCATCCTTCCGGCTCTCCCCGCAGGACTACCACCGGTACCACTCGCCCGTCGCGGGCGTCGTGAAGTGGTTCAGGCAGATCCCGGGCGACTACTTTCAGGTGGACCCCGTGTGTCTGCACAGCTCGGTCAACATCCTGACGCAGAACGCGCGGTGCTGCGTGTGCATCGAGACGGAGGACTTTGGGGACGTGCTGTTCGTGGCGATCGGGGCGACGGAGGTTGGGACGGTCGAGTATGCTTTCTTCCTTTTCTATTCCCAAACAATGAGCAAAATGCATGACGAAGATGGTGCTCACAAGACCTTCGTCGATATAGAATCCACGAACCCCTCCGCACGCCCGGCCACCGCGTGCGAAAAGGAGAGGAGATCGGCCTCTTCCAGTTCGGGGGATCGAGCATCATCGTGTTGTTCGAGAAGGGCCGGATCCAGTTCGACGAGGACTTGGAGAAGCTGAGCCACGAGCAGGTCATGGTGGATGTGGAGGTGGGAATGAGTCTGGGGCGGGCGACGTTGGTGGAGGAGTAAAGGTGAGTGTGTTAGTGCCAGATAACGGTCTCCTTTTTGTTTTGCTTTACTGGGGACGTGCAGAACCGGGAGAAGGTGTTGTCATTGAAGAGCATAAATATTATCATCGAGGGCAGCTTGAAGAACAGGGGGGCATGATGAGGCTTTAGGAAGAGCTAATAATAATTAGTACGAAATATCCCCCTAACTACTGTGTACATACAATAGCATGCTAGCTAGCTGCCAGCCATTCATTCTGTATTCTGTTCTGTACTGAGCGTCCTGATCTACCATCACGTATCTATATCTACCAAATCTACCATTCAACCTATTAAAATCCCCTTGTAGACTCCTGTGCCGAGTGCCTGTAGACACGCAAAGCATTCTCCCTTAACGAAAGAGAGAACAGGGACATCCATCCACTAGAAATAGAAATAGGAACAATAATATCACCCAAGACCCAACAACAGTGAACCAGAGTCTATTGGAAGATATCTACATAGATATACGTCCATTGAGGAATAATCCACCGCCAATCATCTTATCCAAGCTTCTTTTTTTGTCTTTTCTTTCCCACTGACCTTCCGAGACATTTGGAACAAAAAAGATTTCCCAAAATCAAATCCCGCCTCTTTGATACATAGTAACCGAATGCAGGAAGTGCTTTTTTCCATCATAAATCCATGGCTGCTTAAGAAGAGGATTGTAGTATAAGAAGGAAGAAGAAGAAGAAGAAAAAGAAAAAGAAGGCTCCGGTCCTCCTGAGCAAACAAACAAAATATGATAGACCTGTCTGTCCCACCAAGGTAAGATGGATATGGGCATAGATATGATATCTGCAGCGAAGAGGTGGCAGTGCAAACATAAACATCTCTGAGGGATCTATCTCACCCATCCACACTAAATGATATATAATTTCAGCTCAGACACAAAATGTTCAATCTGTTCAACGTGTGGGGCTGCTGCTGGCAGACTAGCTGGGTGTGCGACCTACTTACATACATATATGTACTGTACATGTCCGGTACCTGTACCTCGCGGGTAAATTGCAATGCACTTTCAGGGAGGTTTGTGATGGTAGTTTTGCAGGGAGATGGGTTCAGATTGTGGTGGAGGAAACATAGTGAGTGGTAAGGGTAGGGGTAGGGGTAGGGGTAGTGGTAGTGGTAGTAACAGTAGCAGTGGTAGGAGAAGAATGGGAGAGTCTTGATACGGTGGTGAAAGAGCGCTGAGCTAGCGATGCCTCAAATACAATACTGTCTGGTCCAATCGCTGGATATAGGGTCAGACTTGTCATTACATACCATATTAGGTACATACATGTACAGTACAAATGCAGATAGATGTATAGGCTACGTACCTCTAGCTTTGTCGAATCCTTGGCGCCTAGTATTCGCTTGTATTACGAGGAGAGGTCTGATTTTCTTAAGTCTATCTAGGGTAACAAGCAACATATATTCATCCAGAACTGTGTGTACATGACATCAGATAAAATAGGCAAAAATAAGCAAGAATAAGTGAAGGGAAGGCAAATATGTCACATATGTCAAAGAAAAAAAGCATTCGATTCAAGTAAAACTGAAGGTAGTTAACTAACTACCTACGGAGCACAGAGGAGAAAGGTTGACACCTGCCTACCTACCTACAGTACATTACATAACCGATGTAAGCAATGATCTGAACAAAAACGGAGTCAGATAATAAGATAAGGTAGATAAAGATCTCCATCCCCAGACCAACTCCGACCCAACTGTAATAAAGAGTCAAAGAGACGGGCTTAAGCCCCTACGTGTTACAGTACGTAGATTAAGAAGGGCGCCGCGGGG